>JGI25914J50564_10000006_pt1 | contig 71829 bp, 74 predicted proteins | sample LauGreSuBDMM15SN_2_FD_50564 | JGI IMG/M metagenome (IMG submission 50564) | reverse complement strand
CTCTTCGCTTCGCATAGTCGGGGGTATAAAAAGTGCCTCCCCGGTGGTAATGGATCTCCGACTTAATATTCCCAGCGGAAAATCATGGCAAACATCGGGAGCGGATGGACTTCCGATAGCGCGAGCAGTGTCTGGCCATCTTTCATGACCGGTTCTCAAGGCACCTTTAAGGCGCCGCGCAGCTCCGGCGCTACGATCTATGCTGCACTGATTTTTTCCGCTTGATTGCTATTTGCTTACTAAGGAAAAATTCTCTGATGGTACAGAGGTAATCTCACCATATAAGTCATTGAAATATATGGTGAGCCCTGCTGGGTTCGAACCAGCGACCTACTGATTAAAAGTCAGTTGCTCTACCGACTGAGCTAAGGGCCCCTGACNTGAACCTNCAAGGGTTCAAAGGAGAGCGNTTCCCCTAGTGGCGGTGGTGTGACTGGTCAAGGGCCTTTGGTCGGTTAAATCGCGATTGCAGGTGACGAATGGTTAAGCCTGTCATTGGGTCGCGCCAATCGGGGGCGACCATTGCGGCAGGTGTAAGGACAAAACCGCGCGAACGAAGGCCGGGATGCGGGATGGAGAGCGCTGGATTGCTATCGGCCCACATGCCGCCCGACCATAAGAGAATATCGAGATCCAGCACGCGTGAACGCCAGCTTTGGCCGCGCCGTACGCGCCCGAAATGGCTCTCTATTTCGTGGAGGCGGGCAAGCAGTGCAGGGGGAGCAAGCTGCGTCGCGATCACCGCTGCCGCGTTGGCAAAGCGGCGCGATGAAGGCCCCATCGGGCTTGATTGGATAGTGGCCGAATGTGCAAACACGTCGATATCGTCCATCTCCAGCGCGGCAATCGCGTGCGGGATGATTTGATTTGGCGTGCCAATGATGGGATGTGGCTGATTTGAACCTATCCCAATGAGATACAGATGCGACAGATCAAATATCCTCGGCAAGTCGGGTGTATAATGCTGGCCTGCGGTCGCGGAAGAAGCCCATGCTGGCACGATGCGCGCGGGCTTGGTCTAGGTCAAAGGTCGAGACTAATATGCCGGTTTCGGTGTCATCAAGGTCGCACACCACATCCCCCCATTCATTGGCGATGAAGCTGGTGCCGTAAAATTTTTGCGCCGTCTGACCATGGTCGTCTTCGTTGCCGACCCTGTTGGCCGCAATTACGGGCATACAGTTTGACACCGCGTGGCCAACCATTGCGCGCCGCCACATGTGCCGTGTGTCTAAGGTTGCATCCTGCGGCTCGGCACCAATGGCTGTAGGGTAGAAAAGCAGTTCAGCGCCCATCAGGGCCATTGCGCGCCCGCATTCGGGGTACCATTGGTCCCAGCAGATGCCGACGCCAATAGTCGTGCCGAACACGTCCCAAACCTTAAACCCAGTATTGCCGGGGCGAAAATAAAATTTTTCCTGATAGCCAGGGCCATCGGGGATGTGGCTTTTACGGTAGACGCCCATGATGTCGCCATTGGTGTCAATCATCGCGACACTATTGTAGAAATGCGCCCCATCGCGTTCAAAGAAGCTTGTGGGGATGGCAACATTAAGCCGCTTAGCGAGTTTTGCCATCGCTTTGACGGCTGGATGCTCCAAGACGGGATGTGCCAGCGCAAAATGCTTTTCATCCTGCGTTTTGCAGAAATAGGGCCCTGAAAACAGTTCGGGCGGCAGGATGATTTGCGCACCCAGGTCAGACGCCTGCGACACAAGGTCACTGACGGCATCAATGTTTTCGGCTTCGCTTGCCGCTATGGGCAGTTGCAACGCGGCGACGGTGATATCTCTGGTCATGCCGAGTCTATAGCCGCACCCCGAAACGTGCCGCAATCATGATTGTCGCCATATACAGTATAATTGTGGGCGCAATTTCCCAGTACAAGCATCAGTTGCGCTTTTTAAACAGCAAAGTCATGCGATCGGATTCACCAATTGCTGTATATTTGGCGCGGTCGACATCCTTTAGGCGCAATGCAGGTGGAAGTGTCCACACCCCATCTGGCCAGTTTGCGCTGTCTTTCGGGTTGGCATTGATCTCGCTCTTGGCGACGAGTTCGAAGCCGTTCACCTCCATGAATTTCACGATGTCAGCTTCGCGTATATAGCCTTTACTTCCGTCGGTGTAGCTATAGGGGGCATCTGCCTTAGCGCGGTGTTGTTCAATGCCGATAAGCCCGTCTGGCTTCAACAGGTCACGCATGGCCTTTATTTCCGCATCGGCGATGTTCCAGTTCATGATGTTATGCATCATGCGCATGACCAATATGCGGTCGAATGTTCCTTTTACGCCTTCGGGAATTTCACTTAAGGAAAAGGCATTGAAATCGGCTTCTGGCCGGCCGGATACGGCGGCAACGTCGGACGCAAATTTGCCAACAGCCGCGGTAAGACCTTGCTTTTGCTGGTCACTGAAAAAGGTTTTTGTTCCGAAATATAGGCCGGTATATTTGCCATTTTCATTGACGTAGCGGCCAAGGATGCGTGACACCCATTCGCCGCCCGGTGCATATTCACCGACAACATGATCTGGGTGTACACGGAAGAATTCCAGTGTTTCGGCAGGGTGACGATATATGTCGCGCTTTGCATCATTGGCCCGATCTGGGTCCGCAAGTATTTGCGCAAGCCTTGCCTGATGCGCCTTATGCATTTTGTCATGCTCGGCTGTATTGGATATATGGTGGTCGGCCAAAGCAGGCACGGCTAAGGTTAAAGCCGCGAGTGCGTATACAATTGATTTTTTCATGGGATATACTCTCCTATACCGCTAAACTGGTATTTGTTGGCTTGAACAGTGAAAGCTGCCGCCGCCCGTTAAAACGGCGTCCGCCATTACGCCGACAACCTTTCGGTCGGGAAATAAGGCCGCCAGTGTGGTAATGGCAGCATCGTCATTCTCTGCACCATAAATTGGCACAACGACATTGTGGTTGCCAATGTAAAAATTCATGTAGCTTGCAGGAACAGCTTCCCCATCTTGCATGAAACGCCCTACCGACGGCATATTGCTCACTTGGCACCCAAAGGCTTCGGCGCGTTTATGTGCATCGTCGAAAGCGGCGCTATTTGGATCGTTGGCCCCTGCGCCTTGCGGAATGAGTATGTGGTTTACCCCAACAAAACGAGCCAGATTATCGATATGCCCGTCTGTGTGATCATTACGCAGGCCATCGCCCAACCATAGCAAGCGGTCGATCCCAAGCTCGTCGCGCAGCCGCGCTTCAATCGCCGCCTTGTCGAGCGTGGGATTGCGGTTGGGGTTTAGCAAGCAGTCAGCCGTCGTTGCAGCAAGCCCTTGGCCATCCACATCTATTGATCCACCTTCTAAAATCCAATCGGCCTTGCGGATCTCTAATCCAGCAGACGCTGCGAGTTCTGCACCAATGGTCCTGTCACCCGGGTAATCATAACGGCCACCCCAACCATTGAACCCAAAGTCACGGGCGATGCGGCGGTCGCCGTCCTTGACAATGATACAGCCAGTATCGCGTAGCCACACATCGCCGATGTGGCGCTGTTCAACATGAATGCCGCTATCGACGAGCTCAGCGGCAATCGCGGCAGCTTCGGCGCTGCCCGCAATCACATGCAGGCGTTCGCCCTGTCCGGACGCGTGAACGGCATTGGCAAAGGCAGCGATTTGCTGCTGTGCCCTTTGCAGCGGCGCTCCCCAAGCGTCGGCTGAGCTGGGAAAACCAATCCAGACGGCTTCATGCGGAGCCCATTCGGCGGGCATGCGAAATGCCATTGCGTTACTTTCCGCTGCGGCTTTTGTCGCGGACGGCGCGGAATTCGTCGCCATCGTTCCAATTGGGCCACGCATCTGTCATCGCTAGCATCCTTCCGACGCGATAATAGAGCTTCAAGTCTGACATGACGCCAGACCAATCCCATTTTTCGTCAAACTCGTCGCTAGGGGCGTGGTAGCGGTTTTTTTCATAATCTTCGGCGGCCGCTTTGGCAGCAGCTTTTCCGCCGGTCACCAAATCATCGCCACCTTCGAAATATACCATTGGCACGCCAAGCTTGGCGAAGCTGAAATGGTCAGAGCGATAATAAAAGCCCTTTTCCGGCGTTGGCTCCATCTCCGGCGTAAGGCCTTCTGATTTCGCCGCAGCCTCCAGATAGATATCCAACTGCGACTTGCCTTTGCCGATTACGGTTAGGTTCTTTGCCGGCCCCGACATGGAAAACGCGTCCATGTTTAAGCCTCCAACGGTTTGCGACAGCGGAAAAACGGGATTTTCTGCGTAATATTTTGAACCAAGAAGGCCACTTTCTTCCGCAGTGACGGCAAGGAACACAACCGACCGCTCGGGCGCTCCGGCTTTGGCAAAGCCCTCCGCCAATGCAACAAGTCCCGCGGAGCCGGTTGCGTTGTCTACGGCGCCGTTGCAAATGTCATCGCCATCTGCCGCGGCCGTGCAGCGCCCCAGATGGTCCCAATGCGCGGTGTACAGGACATATTCTTCCGACCGTTTCGTGCCCTTCATAACGCCAACAACGTTTTTGCTCGCCTTTCGCGCGATGTCATTTTCGAAGCTTAGCGATGCAGTGAGGTTTAAGGGCACGGCTTTGAAACCCTTTTGCTTTGCCCCAGCCATTTGCTTTTCAAGGTCTTGGCCTGCTGCGGCAAATATTTCCTTGGCGACGGATTTTTGGATCCAGCCATTGGCTTGCGTTTGGCTTTTGCCGCCATCTTTGGATTGGGCCAAAAACTGTGTGCCTGTCCAACTGGAGTTGACGACGTTCCACCCATAAGCCGCAGGTGCGGTGTCGTGGATGATCAGAACGGCAGCAGCACCCTGACGCGCCGCTTCTTCATATTTATAGGTCCAGCGGCCATAATAGGTCATGGCCTTGCCGCCAAAGGGGCCTTCTAGGCTATCATTTTCAAAGTCAGGGTCATTGACCATCACAACGACGGTCTTGCCCTTCACGTCTACGCTCGCATAGTCGTTCCAACCCTTTTCCGGGGCGACAATGCCATGGCCGACGAAAACCATGTCGCTTTGCTTAATGTCGGTTTTGGGCGCCTCGCGATAGCTGCCGATGACATATTCCCTGCCATAGGCAAAGGACATGGCCTCTCCGTTTCGGTCGGTAATGCGCAGTGCTGAGACATTCTTGGCGGTAATTTCGATCAGCGGCACGTCTTGGGTCCAGCTCCCGTTGTTACCGGGTGCAAGCCCTGCTGCCTTAAACTTCGATATCAAATATGCGACGGTCTTTGCTTCTCCTGCGGATCCTGGTGCGCGACCTTCATAGCTATCCAGCGATAGTTCGCGCGTAACGTCTTTCATCGTCTGCTCCGACAAAGCAGGGACATCGATTTGAGGTAATGCCGCCACCTCAATATCAGGCGATGCTGCTTTTTGACACGCAGACGTTAATGCAAGCGCGGAAACAAGGGCCAAAGAAAGCAGGCGCATGAAATTCTCCTAAGGGGAAATATTATTGCGCTCCTTGTGCCAGACCTGTCGATTGCGCTCAAACAAAAAAGGCGGCCACAAGGACCGCCTTTTTCGTAAATATATTTTGAAGATTAACGCGAATAGAATTCGACGACCAAATTTGGTTCCATCTTCACTGGGTAAGGCACTTCGTCGAGCGTTGGGACGCGTGCGAAGGTGACCTTATCATTACCGTCAACGGCAACATATTCAGGAATGTCGCGCTCTGCGAGGCCCTGTGCTTCGATAACCAACGCCATTTCCTTGGCTTTCGCACCAAGGCTGATGACGTCACCAACGGCAACCTGACGGCTGGCGATATTGCACTTCACGCCATTGACGCGGATGTGACCATGGCTGACGATTTGACGTGCGGCAAAAATGGTTGGCGCAAACTTGGCGCGGTATACAACCATGTCCAAACGACGCTCAAGCAGACCGATAAGGTTCTGCGACGTATCGCCTTTCATGTTGCTGGCTTCCTGATAGGCGCGCTTGAACTGCTTTTCAGTCACGTCGCCATAATAGCCCTTGAGCTTCTGCTTGGCGCGCAGCTGGATGCCGTAGTCGGAGAGCTTGCCTTTGCGGCGCTGACCATGCTGGCCTGGGCCATATTCGCGCTTGTTTACAGGTGATTTTGGACGTCCCCAGATGTTTTCACCCATCCGGCGGTCAAGTTTGTACTTCGAGCTTTTGCGCATCGACATATTCAGTCTCCAATTGCTAACAACGTTGTTTCCGGTACCGCGCGACACATCTGCGATGTGCCGGACACCTGCTTCACCGGAATGCAGGGTCGATTGCGAAGCGGCGTCTATGGCCGCAGTTGGCGCTTATGTCAACATCTGGCTCGACTTTGCGGGCGCGGAACCTTAAACGCGCTGCGATGAGCAGCACAGTCTATCCCGTTAAACCTGAAAATTGCGACACCATGGCTGACGTCCGGGCAGGCGTCGATGCCGTCGATGCCCAATTGGTCGACCTTCTTGCCGTTCGCTTCGCTTATATGGATGCTGCCGCGCGAATTAAGACCGAGCGCGCGGCTGTCCGGGATGAAGCGCGCAAGCAACAGGTGCTACGAAATGTTCAAAAAGCAGCATGCGAGGTGGGGGTATCCGCTGAAGTTGTTGCAGACATATGGGAACATTTGGTCGAGGCCTCAATCGCCTATGAACTCGAAAAATGGGACGCTAATCCCGCCTAACACTTGAACGAGGAGTAGTTTAAGCGGCGGAGGCTCACGCTTCGGGTGGCCGGCGCCTATTCAAGGTTGTCAGTACACCGCGCAACGTCCGGACCTCAAGCGCATTCCATGCAGGCTTCGTGAGCAAATTGCGCAATGTGCGGCGCGTTACTGGCGCGCGGTCGATGGGTGTGAAATAGTTCAGCGGCTCAAGCATTGCGTCCAATTGCGCGATGAGACCGTCAAGTTCAAATTGTGATGCGGGCGGTTCCAAATCCGTTTTGGGCGGGCTGGATAAACTTTGGGTCTTTGACCATTCATAGGCGCATAGGATGACCGCTTGCGCCAAGTTAAGCGAACCAAATTCGGGATTGATCGGTACGGTGATGATCGCGCGGGCAACATTCACCTCGTCGCTTTCAAGGCCAGATCGCTCGGCCCCGAACAATATTGCGCTTCGCCCGGTGTTACCAAGAACCTCTTGGGCCGCGGTTTCAGGCGTAATGACGGGCTTTGTAACGCCGCGTTTGCGCACGGTTGTGGCATAAACATGGGAAATGTCGGCAGTGGCATCGGCAAGCGTGTCGTAAACTTGGGCATTGGCCAACACGATGTCTGCCCCCGATGCTGCGGGACCAGCGGAAGGGTTCGGCCAACCATCGCGCGGCGCAACGAGGCGCATCTCGGTTAGGCCAAAGTTCAACATGGCGCGCGCGGCCTTGCCGATATTTTCGCCTAACTGCGGACGGCATAGAATAATGACCGGCGGCAAACTCATTTTTGTGCTGCTTCAACCACGCTCCCGGCGAAATCTTCAAAATCCTTAGCCTCGCTAAAATCTTTGTAGACTGACGCGAAACGAATGTAGGCGACGCTGTCCAGTGCCTTGAGCCCATCCATCACGAATTCGCCAATCTGCTTGGATTCAATTTCACTTTCACCCAAGGTTTCAAGCTGCCGCTGGATCGCCGAAGCAAGCTTTTCAATCTGCATATTGTCGACTGGACGCTTTCGACATGCCACGGAGAGCGAACGTTCTAATTTTTCTCGATCGAAGGGCTCGCGCTTCCCTTCAGTTTTGATCACTAATAGCTCGCGCAATTGGATGCGTTCAAAGGTTGTGAAACGTCCGCCGCAACCCTCGCACTGCCGCCGACGGCGGATCGCGCTATTGTCTTCGGTAGGACGGCTGTCCTTCACCTGGCTATCGTCATGTCCGCAAAATGGGCAGCGCAATTATTTTTCCTGATTCTTTTTCTTGTTTACATGGCGGTACGCAACAATGCCTGCACCAATCAGCGCGCCTGTGGCGAGCCCGATAGGAGCAATAATGCTAGCAGCTGCGCCAATGGCTGCACCACCGGCAACTTTTTTAACCGTGTCTTGGTCTGCCAAATGTTTACCAGTATGAAACGCATCCTTGGTCGCGCCCCAAAGATCATCGGCTGCTTCACCAACATAATGACGTGCCTGATTTGGAATGCTTTCGGCCGCAAGCTGCTCGGGCGTTTTAGCGCCACAATTGGCGCAGAACTTCGAGCCGCTGGCATATTCGGCGTTACACTCGTTACAAAATCCCATGGTCATTTCCCTTCTGTGTATTAGATGGGTAAGTCACCTTTATAATTCAAGACGGGTAGATTGGGAAGCGGCTGCACAATTCGCGCACACGAAGACGGACTCCGGCCTCGACGGCAGGATCGCCATGCTCGCCCTTTTGGCGCAGACCTTCAAGAACGTCTGAAATCATATGGCCAATCTCACGGAATTCAACTGCGCCAAAGCCGCGGGTTGTGCCAGCAGGCGAACCGACGCGAATGCCGCTGGTCTTTACAGGGGGCAGCGGATCATTGGGGATGCCGTTTTTGTTGCACGTGATTGCGGCGCGCTCAAGCGCTTCGTCAGCATCACGCCCGCTAATCCCGAGTGGGGTGAGGTCGACCAAAGCCAAATGGGTATCTGTACCGCCTGAAACCAGGTTGGCGCCACGNTTATGCAGCGTGGCGGCAAGTACCTTGGCATTGGCAATTGTTGCTGCGGCATAGGTTTTAAAGTCGGGGCGAAGCGCTTCACCAAATGCTACGGCCTTGGCAGCGATGACATGCATCAATGGACCGCCTTGGAGTCCCGGGAAGACGGCAGAGTTGATCTTCTTGGCGATTGCCTCATCATTGGTCATGATCATGCCCCCACGGGGCCCACGGAGCGTTTTATGGGTTGTATTCGTGACCACATGCGCATGTTCAAGTGGGTTGGGATGCACGCCGCCCGCAACCAAGCCAGCGAAGTGCGCCATATCGACATGGAAAATCGCACCAACTTCGTCAGCAATGGCGCGGAAGCGGGCGAAATCGATGATACGCGGATAAGCGGAGCCACCGGCGATGATGATTTTCGGCCGATGTTCCTTTGCAAGACGCTCAACTTCGTCGAAATCGATCAGGTGCGTTTCAGGATTTACACCAAACTGCACAGCGTTAAACCATTTGCCGGACATCGCGGCCTTTGCCCCGTGCGTAAGGTGTCCGCCTGCATCAAGGCTCATACCCAAAATTGTGTCACCCGGTTTAACTAAAGCGAGCATGACAGCGCCATTGGCTTGCGCCCCGGAATGTGGCTGCACATTGGCAAAGCCAGCATTGAAAAGCTTCTTAGCCCGTTCAATCGCAAGCGTTTCAACTTCGTCAGAAGGTGCGCAACCTTGGTAATAACGCTTGCCCGGATAGCCTTCGGCATATTTGTTTGTGAACACCGAACCTTGCGCTTCAAGCACAGCTTTCGAAACAATGTTTTCTGACGCGATTAGCTCAATCTGGTTTTGTTCGCGGTCCAATTCATGCGCAAGACCCGCAAAGACTTCCGCATCGGTTTCAGCCAGGCCGCGCGAGAAGAATCCGTCGGGCTGGACATCGGAGAGATCATTTGCTGGACGCGTGCTCATGCTGGTTCCTTGGTAGTGATTGGGTTGGATAATTTGTCAACGCGGCGTTGGTGACGATCACCACCAAAGTCGGTTAAGAGAAATGCATCAATACAGGCTTTTGCCATTTCGATGCCAATCAGGCGAGCGCCCATGGCAATGACGTTGGCGTCATTATGTTCGCGCGCTAGCCGCGCCGAAAGCGGTTCAGACACCAAGGCGGCACGTGCGCCAGGGTTGCGGTTTACCGCAATGGAAATGCCAATGCCTGATCCGCAAAGGGCGATGCCGCGCTCGGCCGAACCATCGGCTATCGCTGCTGCCAAGCTATAACCGTAATCGGGATAGTCCACGGACGTTTCGTCATGCGGGCCAAGGTCAGCGACATTATGGCCCAAGCCGCGCAGATAGTCGGCCAGCGCTGACTTCAGCGCGAGTGCAGCATGATCTGAGGCAATAGCTATTCGCATGGCACATCCTGAAGCAACATGAGTCGGACTTTGCCTGCCCTATGGGAGCACGCTGCAAAAGGCCATGCTGAATTTCCCCGATTGCGCGGCTTATCCACCATCTTTATGTAGCGATAATGCTCAATGCCGTTTTGTCCATCGCCATGGTTTCCGCCATCCTGCTGCTGTTCGGCGCATGGAAACGATGGCGACGCGATGGGAGCAGCCAGCAAATGTGGCTTATGGTCGCAGCGGCATTGGTCATATTCGCCAATGTTGCGATCTGGGTTGTCCCCGACAAGCAAGGCAAAAGCCTTGTCACCGAGGCTGGCTAACTCACTTGATCGGCGAGTTAGGATCCAGCCTGAAGTCGAGATAATTATTCACGGATGCCATCAGCATATCCATTTCATTTTCGAAGAAATGGTTAGCGCGCGGAATTTCGTCGTGGTGAATGGTGATGTGCCGTTGCGTGCGGAGCTTATCGACCAGCTTTTGCACCGCATTCGGGTTCACGACTTCGTCGTTCACGCCTTGAATGATAATGCCCGATGAGGGGCAGGGCGCCAGAAAGCTGAAATCATACATGTTTGCCGGTGGCGCAACCGAAATGAAACCGCGAATTTCAGGGCGGCGCATCAATAATTGCATGCCAATCCACGCGCCAAAGCTGAACCCTGCGATCCACGTCGTTGATGCTTCGGGGTGAAAACTTTGTACCCAATCGAGCGCTGACGCTGCATCGGATAATTCGCCAATGCCATTGTCGAATTCGCCTTCGCTTCGACCGACCCCACGAAAGTTAAAGCGCAGCACGCCAAATCCGCGGGCCACAAAGGTTTTGTAAAGCTGTTGCGTGATGCGGTCGTTCATTGTTCCGCCCGCTTGCGGGTGCGGATGCAATATCATCGCAATCGGAGTACGTGGGCGCGGTGGCGGCGAAAAACGCGCTTCAAGGCGGCCTTCTGGACCAGGGATAGCAATTGCGGGCATATTATAGTTCGATTCTTAGAAATGTGTGCCGAGCGGTACCCGACGGTTCGGGCTTTGCAGGAAGTTGAAGCGCTATATAGAAGGAATGACGATTTTCGCAACTGTCATGGAAACTATGCCCAACCAACCACGTATCTATCTGGACCACGCTGCCACCACGCCGGTTATTCCAGCGGCGCGTGAGGCAATGGCAGACGCGATGCTGCGCTGGGCCAATCCATCATCTCCGCATCAAGAAGGCAGAGCTGCCCGCTTTGCGCTTGAGGACGCACGCCGACGGATAGCATCTGCGCTGAATTGGGACGGTGAGGTTATTCTCACGAGCGGGGCAAGCGAGGCCATTGCACTTGGCTTAAGGGACACCGAGGCGGCGGCGAGTTCAGTCGAGCATGATGCGGTGCTTGCGGTGGCTGGCCCAACACGCGTGCCTGTTGTTGATAATGGATATGTCGACATCACTACAATTACCGGCAATGGTCGGTTTGCCGTCCAATCGGTGAACAATGAAACCGGCGTTGTACAACCAATGGCGGATATCTTAGCTGCTGTGCGAAAAGTTGGTGGCATATTCTTCGCTGACTGCTCGCAGAGTGCTGGGAAATTACCACTGCCCGATGCGGATTTAATCTCGATTTCCGCGCATAAATTGGGTGGGCCTCCGGGTATGGGGGCATTGCTTGTACGTAATCTTGGGCTGCTGTCGCCCACTGGCGGGCAGGAGCAAGGCTATCGGCGTGGAACTGAGAACTTGCCCGCAGCGATTGGATTTGCCGCAGCGCTTGAGGCGGGTTTTGCTTGGATGGAGACGGCGGTTCGTCTCCGCAAAATGTTGGAAGATGCGATTGTAGCCGCTGGCGGCGAGGTTGTGGCAGCTTCAAGCAACCGGCTNGCGACTATCGGCAGCTACCGGATGCCAGGCGTTGCAGCCTCAAGCCAGCTTATCAATTTCGATATGGCTGGCATTGCTGTATCGGCTGGCAGTGCGTGTTCTTCGGGAACATTAAAGGCCAGTCATGTGCTTGGCGCCATGGGCTGGGATAATAAATCTGCATCTGAAGTCATCCGGGTCAGCTTTGGTGCGGATACCAACGCCAGCGAGATCGAACGCTTTATCGACGTGTGGTCCAGCATTGCCGGGCGGTCAAAAATCGCATGATCTATCTCGATTATCAGGCAACTACGCCACTTGCCCCTGAGGCATTTGCAGCGATGGAACCTTGGCTGAAGACCGGCTTTGCCAACCCGCACAGCGCCCATGCAGCGGGCAGGGCGGCCGCCGCTGCGGTTGAGGTGGCCCGTGATCAGGTCGCCGCTTTGTTGCCAACGGGCGGGCGCGTGATCTTTACCTCAGGCGCGACAGAAGCGATTAATCTGGCGATTATGGGATGTGGTTTGCCGGTAAGCGCTGCTGCGACGGAGCATGCGGCGGTTTTGGATTGTGTGCATGCGCGGCATGGTGACGTTCTTCCGGTAAGTGTAACGGGTGCCCTCGTAAAACCTTTCGCGTCGGGGGGTGCGAATGAAGAATGCAGACTGTTCGCCCTCATGCTCGTGAACAACGAAATCGGGACTATTCAACCCATCGCTGAAATTGCAGCAGCCGTGCACGCACAAGGCGGGCTGCTGTTGTGTGACGCTGTGCAAGCATTCGGTCGGATGGACATCCCCAACGGCCCGGATGTAATAGCAATCTCCGCGCATAAAATGCACGGACCAAAGGGCATCGGCGCTTTATGGGTGCGTGACGGGATTTCACTCACGCCACAAATGCTTGGCGGTGGGCAGGAACAGGGCATGCGCTCCGGCACGTTATCGCCCGCTTTATGCGCGGGATTTGGCGCAGCAGCGAAATTGGCTGCGGATCGGATGGAGGCTGACGCAGCGCATGTGGCTACTTTGTGGGACCACGCTATGGCGGCGTTTTCTGATTGGACGATTAACGGTTCGGCTANGGCACGCTATAAAGGTAACCTTAACATCCGCCGTGACGGAGTGGACGCTGCGCGGTTGATCTCCGAATGCCGAAACCTTGCCTTTTCCGCGGGCAGTGCTTGCGCTAGTGGTTCGGGACGACCAAGCCATGTGCTGCGGGCAATTGGCCTGACGGACGCACAGGCAAAATCTTCCATCCGCTTGGGCTTTGGCCGCTATACGANAGTCAAAGAGATTGATATTGCAGCCCATGCAATTAACCGTGCAGCAGAGGCGATGTTATGATCAAAGTTACGTTCATCAACGCTGATGGCGATGTTCAGGAAATTAATGGTGTCGAAGGGCAAAGCCTCCTCGACATTGCGCAAGCTGCCGGACAGCCGCTTGAAGGGACGTGCGAAAGCCAGATGGCTTGTTCGACGTGTCATGTAATCATCGATAAGGATTGGTTCGATAAGCTCCCCCGGTCTGTTGAAGATGAAGAGGATATGCTTGACCTCGCCAGCGGTGCACGTCGCACAAGCCGTTTGTCTTGCCAGATTATCCTGACCCCCGATCTCGACGGGTTAGTTGTCCATATTCCGGCNGAAAGCCGAAATATGCAGGGGCTGTAACGCCCTTCACTTCCCATTCACGAAAAAGCGCCTATATAAGTCGTTGCCGGGTTTGCCCGGCTATGGTGATAAATTGCGATGTGCAATAGATGCAGCGGACCCGGGGGCGGTACCCGGCAGCTCCACCAAAATCTCTGTTCATCAGAGGTCTTGGAGGGGCTGAACTAGGATCGACGTGCGTTGAAAAGCATTGTTTTTGCCCGGCATGAATAAGCCGTGAAATGGTTCATAACCAATAGGTGCAAACGATAACTCAGCACTTGCTCTCGCAGCGTAATTTTGGGCCTCACGGTCTAAACTTACACTAAAAGAACGCGGCCGAACCGGCCGGGCAACAGAAAGGTTACAGCGGCTGGGGGGGTGCCGGGCAACAGAAACCCCCCACCTTTCTAGAAATGTAAGGGCAGCGAAGCTCTAGGTTCAATGGTCCAAGCCCCATCGCGTCGTTGAAAATCTTGGCTGTCAGGCGAGCGAAACGAGATCGGTGGCCTCCAATAACGCCAACCGCGCCAACCGGACTTTATCTAGCAAATTGGCGTCACCAACCTGGTCCGGCGCAATGGTTTCGGGCCAATACGCGGTAACAACTTCCGCTATGGCGTCCAACTTTGCCTCGTCGGCGATAAAGCGAGGGTCCACCCTCGCGGGATCGGCAACCACACGCAGGCGCAGGCAAGCTGGGCCACCGCCATTTGCCATGGATTGGCGCACGTCCACTGGCACAAGCTTGCGGATGGGACCATTGCCAGCGGCCATCTCGGTCAGCCAGCCCCAAACGCGGACATTTTCTTGCGCCTCACTTGGTAAAATAAGCGCCATGCCGCCGTCGGGCAGCGTTACCAATTGGGCATTGAACAGATAGCTTTGGATGGCGTCGGCAAGGGTGACGCGATCCGCCGGGACGATGATGATATCAGCCTGAGGCATTAGCCGCTTTACGTCGGCATAGGTCTTATCGGGGCTTTCGAACGCCTGTTCGTGGGTGAAAAGTACATGTGCGTTCGCGACTGCCACAACGTCATTGTGGAATGCGCCGGCGGCAATCGCCATTTCGGACTGCTGAATGAACAAGGTTCTGGCCGGATCAAGTCTGTGCGCGCGGGCGATGGCCTTTGATGCTTCGATATGCTGCCGCGCCGGGAACGGTCCGCCTGTTTTGCCATAAACAAATATTTCGACACCCGCATCACTATGCGAGGTGCATAACCGCATGAAATTGGCAGCACCTTCGTCGCCAAACGGCGCGGGCACGGGGCCATGCACAACGAAATGCTGTTCATTAGCGAACGCCAGCTTCAACTGCGCAAGCGTTCCGGGCCACTCATGGCTTCTGTGCGGCATGGTGATCAGGTTGGCTGCGGACAGATGGCATTTGCCATCTGATGTGTCTGGGGCAGGGGACACGGTGGCTGCATTGGCGGCCCACATGGCAGATGCGGAAAAGGCGGCTGCGCCGATATGTGGCTCTGCCGACTGCATGTCGGTGGAAAGCCCGGCGAGCCAGTTCTGGTTCGGGCGGTCGAGTGGCACGAAGAATCCTTGCGCCAGCCCAAGGCGAAGATTGGTTCGCATCTTTTCGATGCCCTGTAATGCGGCCGCTTTGGGATAAGATGGCGCGCCGGCATTATGTGAAGATGCCAGATTACCATGGCTTAAGCCGGCATAATTATGACTTGGCCCGATGATCCCGTCGAAATTGATTTCGACCAGTGCCATCTTATGATCGCTCCACATAAGTCACGATGTCGCCCACCGAAATTCCAAGCATTTGGGCGCAATCGGTGTCGATACTAACTTTGTCGCCTTGGTCATCAATCCAGCCATAAGCAGCCTTAAACGCCTGCAGGCGGCCAAGCGTAATCAACTTTTTCTCGCCAGACTTATGTGCACCAACGGTCTCGCTAACGTGCGTTATCGTCACATCTTTAGCCTCACGAATGCTACGAATTTGGTCGGTGCGTGCGGTCATGGTTGGGCCACCGTCAAAAATGTCGATGTAGTTTTCCCAGTCAAATCCCTCATTCTCCAGCATCCGCATTGCCGCACGACCCGATGGGTGCGGCACGCCAATGACGGTTTTTGCGCTTTCCTGAAGCATCGCTATATATACGGGATGCTTGGGCATGAGGTCGGCAATAAACTGGTTGCCGAACTTCGCATTGAACTCGTCGGCTTCCTGAAAGCTCATGCCAAAAAAGCGGCCAGCCACGCCGTCCCAGAACGGAGAGCCGCCTGCTTCATCAATAACGCCGCGTAATTCTGCGATAGTCCTATCTGCGAACCTTTTGCGGTGGTTACGGATGAAGAGATAGCGGCTACGCGCGATAAGCATTCCAAGTCCGCCAGCGCGTTCTCCGGGGTGTAGGAATAGACCGCCGACTTCAGTCGTGCCCTCCAGATCCGTAGAAAGGTTTAATATGTCCGCGCGGAAGGTGCGTTCGAGCTCCACACTATGCTGCGTAAGCGCGCCAATGCGGTAGCTGTAGAATGGCCATCTCTGCCCGACTTGACCAAAAATCTGGCACGTGCCGCGAACTTCGCCGGTTTGGCTGTTTTGCAGAACAAATAGATATAGGTCATCGGCGACTGCATCATCCGCACGGTCAAAACCGGCGGCGGACCGTTCCAGCTTTTCCGATAACGCTCTTTTATCAGGCGGCAGATTAGTGAACCCGCCACCCGTGCGTTTTGCCATTTCATAAATCTGTTGGAGATCGTTCATATTGGCCGGACGAATTAGGAAGGTCATAGAGCCCCTTTTGCTGCTAAACGCATGATGGTCAAAGCGGACAACTGCGCGCGTTCAACCAGACTTTCGACGATGAGGAATTCGTCTTTGCTGTGAATATTGCCCCCGCGTACACCCATTGTGTCGACAACAGGGACGCCACAAGCTGCAATGTTGTTACCATCGCATACCCCGCCGCTTGAGCGCCAAGCGATGGACAAGCCAAGATCAGCGCCGCACTGTTTGACTAGGCCAAACAGTTTTTCGGCCTCAGGATCTATCGGCTTTGGCGGACGGCCAAAGCTGCCATGCAGATGCGCGCGCACATCATGTTCGCGTTCAATATCGGCAATGATACGGCGCAAATCTTCGTCGGTTTGGGTTGTGATTTCCGGCGTGCGGGGCCGAAAGTTTACGCGCAATATCGCATGATCAGGCACTATATTGTTAGGTCCTCCACCTTCGATTTTTGCTGGGTTTACGGAAAGCCCCTCATGCGACAGACGTTTGAGCCGAAGGGCTAGGTCCGCCGCCGCTAGAACGGCATTACGGCCATCATCGGGGTTGCGGCCAGCATGTGCGGCTAGGCCCGAAAAAACAACTGAGAAATTGCCACTTCCGGCGCGCGCGCCGGCAAGCGTTCCATCGGGCAAGGCAGGTTCGTAGGTCAAAGCCGCCAGCTTGTTCTGCGCAAGTTTGGCAATCAGCTTAGTCGACGAAGGCGAGCCGACCTCCTCGTCACTGTTGATCAGAATTTGATATCCAGTGTGCGCAAGGCATCCCGAAAGTTCCGCTGCGCGCAGCGCGGCGAGCATCACCGATATGCCGCCTTTCATGTCTGCAACGCCGGGCCCGTTGAGCGTTCCGTCCTCTAACCAACGCAGTTGTTGAAATGCGTGATCAGCAGGAAAAACCGTGTCCATATGCCCAGTGAACAGCAATTGCGTCGGCGAATCAGGACGAACGGTGACCAAAAGATGCTCCCCATGCGCAACGGTCTTAATCGATCCGTCGGGGAGCACGCGGTCTACGGGTTCAGGGGCAACCAAGGCGACATCGCCGGGAAGGACAGCAAACGCATCAGCTAGCATCTTGGCGGTCGCCGCCAACCCTGTCAAATTTCTTGATCCACTGTTGCCTGCTGCCCAAGTCAGAACTTGGTCTAGCATCTGACGCTGTTCGATTGTTTGAAGAACCTGTCGTTCGCTTGAGGTTAGCGTATGCATGATCTATTCTTAGCCTTGGTTGCCCAAAAGGGCCACCCCCAGCGTGCAGCCTATCCGACTTCCTTCGCGAGCGCGCACCATTCGGCTATGTTGACCGTCTCGGGGCGGCGGTCCTCAGCTATACCAGTTTTATGGAGCGCCTCTAGCGCGCCGGGAACGCCTTTGAGGCTTTGACGCAGCATCTTGCGTCGTTGCCCGAAAGCTGCACCGGTCAGATTTTCCAAGACGGACATTTTAACGCCGCTTGCCGCTTCCTTGGGTGTGATATGCACCACCGCTGACATGACCTTAGGCGGCGGCGTGAAGGCGGAGCGATGGACCGGCATGGCAATTGAAGNGTTCGACCGCCATTGCGCCAATATGGCAAGNCGTCCAAATGCGCCAGTGCCCGGTGCGGATACAATTCTATCCGCAACCTCGCGCTGAAACATGAGGGTCAGGCTTTTCCAAGTCGGCGGCCATGCGTTGCCGCTGAGCCAGCCCACGGCAAGTGCCGTGCCGACATTATACGGCAGGTTGGAAACAATGTGAAAAGGCGCGCCAATTTCTGCAAAGGGGTCGATTTTCAGCGCATCCCCCGCAATCACGCGCAGTTTTCCTGGAGAGGCCTCTGCGAGTTCGGCGAGTGCAGGCAGGCAGCGGTGATCGCGCTCCACGGCAACGACTTGAGCGCCAGCGCGCAATAAAGCGCGCGTGAGGCCGCCAGGACCAGGGCCGACTTCGTAGACATGCTCCCCTGCCAAAGGACCGGGTATCGCAGCAATTCGGTCCAGCAATTTCTCATCGAAAAGGAAGTTTTGGCCAAGCGCCTTGCTTGCNGACAGGCCATGACGGGCAATCACTTCCCGAAGCGGAGGCAGTAATACGGACATNAGCCTAAATCGGCGGCAGCTAGGCGATGCAATGCTGCGGACNCCGCCATCTTAATAGCTGCTATCATGGAATGCGGCAGCGCCTTGTTATGGCCAGCTATACCGAAGGCTGTGCCATGATCAGGCGACGTCCGAACGACGGGTAAGCCAAGCGTGATGTTGACAGCGTCATGGAAGTAAAGGGTTTTCAATGGGATAAGTGCCTGGTCATGATAAGCGCATAACGCAGCATCATATTGCGCCCGCGCCTCCGCATGAAACATCGTATCCGCGGGCAGGGGGCCAATGACGTTGAAGCCTTCGCTTCTGACCTGCGCAATTGCAGGCTCGAATATATCAAGCTCTTCACGGCCCATATTGCCCGCTTCGCCGGCATGAGGGTTAAAGCCGGCCACAGCGAGCCGAGGATTTTCGATGCCAAAGTTGCGCTGAAGTCCCTTTGCTGTCGCGCGTAACCGCTGCCTTATCAACCTGCCATCGAGCTTACCCGCAACTTCAGCGAGCGGGATATGCGTTGTCATGGGGACCACCCGCAAGTCTGGACCGGCGAGCATCATCACTGCGTTGTTTTTCGAAACACCACAGCGTTCGGCGATAAATTCTGTTTGCCCGGGATGCGTAAAGCCAACGGCGTAGAGCTGTGATTTGGAAACTGGACCAGTTACCAACGCCGCCGCGCTGCCAGCTCGGGCAAAACCGATGGCCATTTCAAGCGCTTGGTAGGCGCAATGCGCTCCATCGAGGTCTGGGGTGCCGGGGACGATGGATAAGCAATCATGCAAATGGATAACAGGCAAAGCGGTATCGAAATATTTAAACGTATCGGCGGGGTCGTCAATACGGACCACTGGGCCGCTCCAGTGCGGAGCAAAGCTTGCTATATCGCCAATAGCAAAGAAAGGCGCCAACTGTGCCGAATGCCGTGCTTCCCAAGCTTTGCCGATGATTTCCGGCCCGATACCCGCCGGGTCACCGACCGAAACGGCCAGCGGCAGTTCCAGTCGGCCAAGAGGCATCAGTTATATTCGATGACGGCGTCGCGACGCAAATCGCGCAGGTAAATGCGGGCCCGCTTGTTGACGCGCTCTTCTTCCAACCGCGACATAATCTCGTCGAAACTCTCGGACGCCGCCACTTCTGGTGCGTCACGGCCACACAGAACGAATACCCGCACACCATCCTGTAACGAACCATAAGGCGGCGTGGACTGACCAATTTGCAAATCTAACATCACCTGCTGGAGTGGCGCCGGTAAGTCGCGAATTTTGATGCCATCGCGATTGACGACATCAGCGCCAAGCTTCGCAGCCATTTCGTCGGCAACCCCACAACCCGCAATTTGCTGTGTTTCTTCGCTGAAGCGCTTCACCAGTGGAGCGATCTGCGCTTCGGCGGTGCCTGCCGGGAACGTAATCGCAATTTGTTTGAGACTTAGAACCGAATCCCGAGGATCCNACATCGCGACTTGCCGTTTGTCAATCAACAGCAATATGGAGATGCCGCCAGGAGATGCGACCGCTTGAACCTCATTGCTGTTCATGCNAGCNGCGGCGGTCGCNAGTGACGAGGGTAATTGCGCCAGTGACAGCCAACCCAGATCGCCACCGACAGACGCTGTGGATGCTTCTGAAAACTGCCGTGCATACGCAACAAAATTTGCACCCTGACGAAGTTGGTCGATAATCTTTTTTGCGTTTTCCGTGACCGCTGGCATAGCTTCTGGCGTTGCCGACAGGTAAATCTCCCCGAGACGATATTCGGTCGTACCCTTGGTGGCCTTAATACGTTCAATAATCGCGTTGACTTCGTCATCGCTTACGTTTGCTGAGGGGCGCACATTGCGCGAAAGCAGCCGGCTCCATGACAGTTCGCCCTTAATCTGGCGCTTCAGCGTCGCGACCGATGCGCCAATAGAAGTCAAATATTTCTCGACTTGGTTTGCGGGCCGTTTGAAGTTTTGTTGCGCCACGCGGTCGAAATACTGGTCCACTTCAGCGTCGGTGACTTCAATTTTGTTGGCCGCTGCTTCTTGAATTTGTAGCGTTTCGTCGATCAAGTTTGTAAGAATTTGCGCACGAAAACGTGCCAACTCTTCTGGAGGGAGTTTGTTTTCGTTTGCGGCGACGATCAATGCAAGACGATGATCCATATCAGTGCCGGTAATGATTTCACCGTTAACTTGCGCCGTTGCGCGTCGGACATTGGGATCATTTTTGCCAAACAACTGTTGTCCGTCTGGTGCGATTAAATTGGCATCATTTCCCTCAGAATCAGGAGTGGATTGCGCATTTAGCGTTGTCAGCGCTGTAGCGGAAATAAGCACGGCAGCGAAGGACAGGNGCTTGAATAACTTCATCGATATTGATCCAGTACACAATCGGTTCGGGTGGCCAGTTAACCACTCACTGCTGAACAGCAGATGAGCGGAAAATGCCCGTCCGGGGATTAATTGCCAATGCCTTACACACCCAGATTGCGAAATGCCAGACGGAACAGGAAGCTGTTGCCGCGCTGCGAGTCACCAACCGGTTGATAGTCACGCCGCCATGTTAAACTTAAGGACAAACAGTCGTCGTCATATGCAACGCCAAACCTATGGCGTATGGGGTCAAAGCCGTCAGAAAGGCTTGTTGGATCCTCCTGAGCGTTCGTAAGGTCAATGATAGTTGAACCAAATACGGACCAATATGGGGCAAGGCGAATGCGGCCTCCAACACGAATTTCTTCACGATCTGCCAAATCCTCAACAGTTGGTCCGACGTTGCGGTTAAGCTTTAAATAGCCAGCCTGCACATAGGTACCACGTGTGCCAACGGTGGCATCGATTTCGTTCCGGCGGATAGCAAGATTGTCCTTATCCAGACGAAACCGGTGCGTTAGTTTTACGATATTTTTAAAGCGAAATTCGGACCGCCCTACGATATCCGACGCCTTGTCTGACAAGCCCGTACCGTCGGGAAAGATGGACGAGCGGCTCGACAGTCGGTAACTTTGCCCTAAATTGATGTCAGCACTGAAGTCACTCTTCTTGAGTGCCCAGTCAAAACCGTACGTTATGCGGTAGTCATCCTCAAAACGATCATATCCGGGAAATCGGTTGAGGGCGAACAGGTTGCTGTCTTCCAAATCAACGGCGCGAGAATCTTCGTTAGGAATAGTTAGGTTGGCGATAGAAGGGGCCGCTACAACCTGGACGCGGGGTGTAAAAATTTGTGTTCCGCCAAAAGCATCCCCCACAAATGGCCATTTTACATCCGCCGCAGCCGCAAAAATTCTGCGACTCTGCCATCCTGTGTCGCCCCGATAGATGGCTGTTAGCGTGCTTGCGTTTTCATCGCTGTGATAGACGTCACCGCGCGCAAGCATTGTGAACGTCAATTCCTGACCCAACCCAGTGATCGAACGCAAATCCCATTTTGCTGCGGCAAATGCGCGTTGCGTATCCTGACCATTTGTGCGGCCGATGTTTAAGCTATTTGCCTGCAACTGAAATGTGCTACCTACCACTGGCACGTCGATGCGCAGACGATAATCAAGTGCCGGCAGGGCGATGGGAGCAAGCCCCTGGCGGTCGCTGGTACGAAGGGTTTGTACTGCCCACCCAGNAAATGAAAAATAGCTTTTTTCGCTGATACGTTCGGCAGAAAATGTCGACCGAAGCCGGTCATCGCGGCTTATGTCATAGCGCCTCAGAAATGTGCGATCCGATGCAAAACGGCCAGAGGCGGAAATAGACCAATAAGGGTCAAATTGGAACTTTCCTGCACCTTCCAGATAACCGCGAAATACATTATCGCCATCTGGTTTTAGTGCGCCGCTGGTGCTGATACGATTACTGTACGTTCCGTACGCAGACAGGTCGATTGCACCTTTTTTCTCAAGTGATCGAAAATTCAAACGGGCTAAGGGAGCGGCATTAGAAAAAGCTGTTATTGCTGCAGTGGCATCCCGATTGTCTGCTATCCGCCAATAATAGGCTTGTTCCAACTCAACCCCATTGTTCCGGGAAAAGCCAATGCTAGGCACGAGAAATCCCCTCCCTGCCTTTGTATCCACGGGATGCGACAGGAACGGAAGCGGAATGAGAGGTAGACCGAACAGCTCAATGCGGGCGCCGCTATAAACAACCCTTTTTTTGGCTGGATCATAAACGACCTTGACGGCCTTCACTTCCCAACTTGGTTTTTTAGGGCAACCATCGGCTGTCGCAACCTTGCACGCTGTGTATGCGGCATAATCCAGTGTGTAGATGCCGTCTTTGCGCGAGCTGCGATTGGCGNCGAGGCGGCTTTCGTCGGCGAGCACCACCAGCATATTGTTGATCACNCCGTCTTTCAGGGCGTCGGTGAGCTCAATCTTGTTGCCATATGCCACATCGCCCTCCGGCCCGACAGCGCGGATATTTCCTTCAGCCATGACTTGACCCGTTGTGCGGTTCCACACGATATTATCGGCGCGAACTGAATAGCCTTCACGGGTGGCAATCACTTCACCTTTGGCGGTAACGATTTCCGTGTTTGAATCATATTCAACGACCGCGGCAGAAAATCCGATCTGGTCGCTGGGTTGCTGCGATGCCGCTGAAGCGGTCTCGGTTTGGGCAATCGCGATGGACGACATGGATCCGTAGCCGAGCAAAATCGGCATAAGCAAAATGCGGGAGAGGACAGGCCGAAGGGCGGGAATAATCATAAAACCGTTGAGCCCTTTACCGCCGCTATTGCTGTGGGTCCACCCATGTTGCCACGCAAGGTGCTATTTGCGGTTAACCGCTCGAAATTTTGCACTATCTTTTACTTTAACCAAAGCGCGGATTAGGCCTATAGAAACTTCCAAGACGACCCCAGCGGAAAGGCTGCTTAATTCCATGAAGATCAATTTTACCGATGCGCGGCCCCAAGATGCTGATGTACTCGCATTCATTTTTACTAAAGAAACGTTCGCCGATTTCAAATTTCCTTTGGACAAAACGGATATCATTCATGCGACTGCAAAGCTCTCCCGGTTTGAGGGCGCGGCGGGACAAAATCTCCTTTTGATCAATGAAGAGGGCGGCAAGCTTGTTCGGATTGTCCTGCTTGGTGTGGCCGAAGGCGACACAGCGGATTATCAGAAGGCTGGCGGCGATATTATTGCCAAGGTGCAAACATCGGGCGCAAAGCATATTGCGGTCCATGGCGCCAATCTGACTGCGCAACATGCTGCTGAGGTTGCTTATGGCGCTACCTTGCGCAACTGGCGCATGGACAAATATCGCACCAAATTGCCAGAGACGTCTAAGCCAACCGTGGAGGCATTGACTGTTGTCGCCGCGCCAGCAGAGGCTAGCGGTCACTGGACAAGCTANCAGGCCATCGCAGAGGGCGTTGCTTTGACCAAAGAACTGGTCACCGAGCCAGCGAACATCATTTATCCTGAAAGCTTCGTTGAACGTTGCCAACATTTGAAAGACCTTGGCGTCGAAATCAGTGTGCTGGATGATAAGGAGATGGCGGCGCTTGGCATGGGGGCGCTGCTTGGCGTTGCGCAAGGATCACGTCGCCCAGCGCGCTTACTGGTCATGAAGTGGGACGGCACCGGCGGAACGCAAAAACGACCAGTGGCGCTTGTCGGCAAAGGCGTGACCTTCGACACGGGCGGCATTTCCATTAAACCTGCGGCTGGTATGGAAGATATGAAGTGGGACATGGGCGGCGCTGGCGCCGTTGCAGGCGCAATGAAGGCATTGGCTGGACGCAAAGCCAAGGCTTATGTCGTTGGCGTATGCGGCCTTGTGGAGAACATGCCTGACGGTAATGCGCAGCGCCCTGGCGACATCGTGACATCAATGTCTGGCCAGACAATCGAGGTGTTGAATACCGACGCCGAAGGGCGGCTTGTCCTTTGCGATGCGCTGCATTGGGTGCAGGAAAATTATAATCCTGAATATATTGTGGATCTGGCCACGTTGACCGGCGCGATCATTGTTTCGCTTGGTAGCGAATATGCAGGGCTTTTCTCAAACAGCGATGAGCTTGCAGACAAACTTACAGCAGCAGGCAGGGCATCGGGCGACCCGCTTTGGCGTTTCCCGCTGTCGAAGGCTTATGACAAGATGATCGATAGCCCCATTGCGGATATGAAGAATATTGGCGGTAAAGGCGCAGGCTCGATCACGGCTGCACAATTCCTTGGTCGTTTTATAAAGGACGGGGTCAAATGGGCGCATCTCGATATTGCTGGGACCGTGTGGGCCGACAAAGCTGGCCCGGTTTGGGACAAGGGTGCGACCGGATTTGGCGTGCGCTTGCTTGACCGTTTTGTTGCCGACAATTTTGAAGGCTGATTTTAACAGATCATGCAGGTCGATTTTTATCAGCTCACTAGTGACCCTGCTGAAAAAATACTCCCCTTTATCGCCCAACGCGTATTGGACGATAAAGGGCGGTTGCTGATTGTCAGCGACGACATCGCACAATTGGACGCCATATCGTCGTCCCTCTGGACGGCGAAGGCAGATAGCTTTCTGGCGCACGCCAAGTCGGGCGAGGGTGATGATACTTTTCAACCTATTTTGTTGTCGGACCAAGCCGTTGCGGACAATGGTGCGCGGTTTATAGCGATCGCAGATGGCAACTGGCGACCGGTCGAACATGATTTTGACCGCGTCTTCTACCTTTTCCCGCCGAGCCATACAGACAATGCGCGTTCTGCCTGGCGCAATTTGGGTGAGAGTGTGGAGCGGCGCTATTGGAAACAAGATGGCGGCAAATGGATGCAAGGCCCATAAAGCTTGCACTCAGCGCCAAGCACCGTTAGAGGCGCGCGCAATTCCCCCCTATAAAAATGGAGCATATAATGGCGGCTACTCGCACTTTTTCAATAATTAAGCCAGACGCAACGCGCCGCAACCTTACGGGTGCAGTAACTAAGATGCTTGAAGAGGCTGGCCTGCGCGTCGTTGCTTCAAAGCGGATTCACATGTCTCGCGAACAGGCCGAAGGGTTTTATGCAGTGCATAAAGAACGTCCGTTCTTTGGTGAGCTCGTCGAATTCATGATCAGTGGCCCAGTCGTCGTTCAAGTGCTTGAGGGCGAAAGCGCCATGCAGCGCAACCGCGACATCATGGGTGCAACCAACCCTGCGAATGCTGAGCCAGGCACCATCCGCAAGGAATTGGCCGAAAGCATTGAAGCAAATACTGTGCATGGTTCGGACAGCGACGAAAATGCAGCGATTGAAATCGCATATTTCTTCAAGCCTGAAGAAATCGTTGGATAAATTTGCGTAACGCAATGTGGATTGAAGGTTGTGTCCCATCGATTGGGTACAACCTTTCCTACATTCGCTCGGTGTGTTTCAAAAGTCGCGAACCACATCCATCATTTTGATAGCTTCTTCGGGGCTGCAGCGCGCCAGCTTTTGGCGATCCAGTCGCCGATATGATCCCAATCGGTGTCGCCAAGGTCAAGCCTTATGCCGACCCATCCATCGCCGAAATAAGCGGGGCGGTAATAGCAATCTGCGTCGCTATCGATCAGCATGGTCTGTTCCTCAACGCCGCTAATTTTAACAAGCAAAGCAATCTTGCCGTCCCCACGATGATCGACCGAGACATAAGCGAATTTCTTGCCGCGGATAATGCCGAAGCATGGCATGCCGTGGGATTGGACTTCGTTTGACTCTGGCTGGGCAAGAGCGATGGCGCGGACCTGCGCAATCAAAAATTCCGGGTTGGTATCGCGCGCGACATAATCGGCCAGCGTCTTGGGATATAATTGATATTCCGCCATTTTTACGCGGTCGGCGAGTGTATCTGCCGTATCGCCGGGCAAAATCGCCACTTCGATTTGGCCAAGCACGGGGCCATCATCCAGTTCCGCCGTGACCAAATGCACGCTGGTTCCCGCGACTGTGTCTTTGGCCTCAATAGCTCTTTGATGGGTATGCAGCCCTTTATATTTCGGCAGCAAAGACGGGTGGATATTGAGCATGCGCCCATCCCATTTTGCGACGAATTCTGTGGACAATATCCGCATATATCCAGCCAATACGACATAAGTCGCGCCCGACTGGGTAATTGCTTCGTGCATGATGGCGTCATGGGCAGCGCGTTCAAGGCCGACATGCGATTTTGCAAAAACAGGAACGCCCTCAGTCGCTGCGATTTTCAGACCCTCTGCATCCGAGTTGTTACTCGCGACGAGCACGATTTCGTAAGGACAATTGGGGAGTTTTGCAGCGTATAACAAGGCGGCCATATTGGTGCCCGCGCCGGATATGAGAACGGCAACTTTGGCTTTCATGACGTTACCACAATAGTGTCATGCTGAACTTGTTTCAGCATCCATGGTACCAAATCGACCGGAGCCATTTTGACAGATAGACCCTGAACCAAGTTCAGGGTGACGGTGAGGCTACTAGCCATTGTAAGTCGCAGTCCAATCGGATTGCGCGCTCCATGTTTCGATTGAGCCGGTAACGGTGCAACCTTTGCCTCCCGACGCAATATGCCCGATCGTATGAACAGTCTCACCAGCAGCCTCAAGCGCCGCCGTCACGTCCGCAACATCTGCGGAGGCAACCACAACGGCCATGCCGATGCCACAGTTGAATGTACGCGCCATTTCTTCGGGCTCAATATGCCCTTGCGCTTGCAAAAACGCCATCAAGCGTGGTTGTGTCCAGGCATCCGCATTCACATGCGCGTGCAGCCCCGCTGGAAGAATGCGTGGGATGTTTTCAAGCAAGCCACCACCCGTGATATGCGCCATCGCATGGATTTTTCCGGTGCGAACAAGGGGCAGCAATGATTTTACATAGATCCGCGTTGGCGCCATCAGCGCGTCGATCAGGATGACATTTTGGTCGAACAGAGCGGGGCGATCCAGCTTCCAGCCTTTGTCTGCCGCAAGTCTGCGCACCAAGGAAAAGCCGTTGGAGTGCACGCCCGAAGACGCGAGGCCCAAGATGACATCGCCTGCCTCAACCTTATCGGCGGTCAGGACTTGGTCGCGCTCAACGGCGCCGACGCAAAAGCCAGCCAAGTCATAATCACCATCGGAATACATACCAGGCATTTCAGCAGTCTCACCGCCGATCAGCGCGCAGCCAGCCAATTTGCAACCTTCGGCTATGCTCGCCACGACTGAGGTCGCGATTGCATTGTCGAGCTTTCCTGTGGCGTAATAATCAAGAAAGAAGAGGGGTTCTGCACCCTGCACGATCAGGTCGTTGACGCACATCGCGACAAGATCAATGCCGACGCCTTCGTGCCGTCCCGATTCTATAGCGAGTTTGAGCTTAGTTCCGACGCCATCATTGGCAGCGACGAGCAGCGGGTCATTGAATCCTGCTGCCTTTAGATCAAAAAAGCCTCCAAACCCGCCAAGGTCTGCGTCCGCGCCAGGCCGGCGCGTTGCTTTTGCCAGGGGCGCAATAGCGCGCACCAACGCATTGCCGGTTTCAATGGAAACACCCGCCTTGGCGTAAGTGTAGGATTCTGTGATGTGTTCTTTTGCGTCCATTTTCTGCCGTTAGCGAGAACAGGCTTGGAATTCCATGCCTATGTCGCCTAAAGATGCTGCGATGACAATTTTCCGAACAAAATGGCTGCGCGTAGCGGCGATCGGCTTGCCTTTGGCGCTGGTTGGCGGCGGGATTGTTGTTGCGCAGATTGAAGGACCAAAGCGCGGAATAGCGCCGATCGCCAGCGCTGGTGACTTTGAAGTTACAGGCGTTTCGGTCAATGTGCTTGGCAATAATGCCTTTGATGCTCGAGAGAAGGGCTGGGAAGAGGCGCAACGCATTGCGTGGGCGGCATTGTGGCGCAAAACCCATGGCAACGCCGCGGCGGGCTTGTCCGATTCGACACTGGATGGCATCGTTGCTGCGATTGTTGTCGAACAGGAGCAGATTGGTCCGCGCCGTTATGTGGCAAAACTTGGTGTATTGTTCGACCGCGCGCGCGCAGGGCAATTGCTGGGTGTTAGCGGTGTAAAGAGGCGTTCTGCGCCATTGCTTCTCTTGCCGATAACCTATTCGGCAGGTGCACCAACGGTGTTTGAACAGCGCACATCATGGCAGCGCAGTTGGGCTAAATATCGAACGGCGGACAGCAATATTGATTATGTCCGGCCAAGCGGTGCCGGCGGCGAGTCGCTATTGTTGAACGCTGGCCAATCGGAAAGACGTAGCCGCATCTGGTGGCGCACTATTCTTGACCAATTTGGCGCGGCCGACGTCATCATTCCTATTGCACGGCTTGAGCGGCAATGGCCGGGCGGTCCTGTTATCGGTCGTTTCTCGGCGCGCTACGGATCGGATAACAGGTTTCTGGGTTCTTTCACGCTGCGCGCTGCTGATAGTGCGGGTATAGCTGCGATGATGGATCAGGCGGTTGTGCGAATGGATCAACTGTTACAATCCGCGTTTGTATCAGGACGGTTGCGTGCGGATGCATCGCTTGTGCTTGAACCCGAAGTTATCGAGGATGAGGAACTGGCGATAGAAGCTGAGGACAATGGTGTAATTGATGGGGACGCCTCTGAGCCTGGCAATGCCGGCACACCATCGCTCGATGATGTGGTTAAGTCCATATTGCCAGAAGCGCAGAACCAGATGACGCCTGCGCCTGCTGTGCCGCAACCGCGGCCTTAAGCGCACTTAGCTGCACCGATGCACCAAATTGCCTTGCCTTTAGACGAGTTGCGCAGCGGCGCATCTTCCAGCCTTATTATCACGGAATGCAACGCTTCGGCCTTTGCGGGTCTCTCAAATGCCGCTGGCTGGGCAAAACGCTGTGCGATTTTAACTGGGCCCGCGCGATCCGGGAAAACGCTCATGGCGCGATATTTTTCGGGGCAGAACGGGACTGTCATCGACGAGGCAGAAGCGGCTCCTGCCGAAACATTGTTTAATGCATGGAACCGATCACAGGAAAGCGGCGTACCGTTATTGCTGATCTCGCGATGGCAGCCAGCAGAATGGAATATCTCGCTGCCCGATTTACAGTCGCGATTGGGGGCGGCATTGTTGCTTGATATCGCGCCGCCAGATGATGAAATGATTGAGCAATTGCTGCAAAAACAGCTTGCCGATCGCGGTGCCGCGATCAGTGTGGACGCTTTAAGCTATGTGAAGCGCCGCATTGAACGCAGCTTTGCTGCAATCGAAAAATTTGCCCGGTCGGCAAACGCAATGGCACTGGCGGAAAATGCACCGGTCAATTTGACGTTGGTTAAAAAGGTGCTCGAAAGCTGATTTAAGCTGCGGTTTCNCGCACCATGCCTTCTTCATGCGTGCGCGTCATCTTGAGCTTGCCGTTTACGACTGCGAACGCAAGTCTGCCCTCCACCAGATCAAGCGCATCGCGGCCAAACTGTTCGAAGCGCCAGCCCGTGAGAACCTCAAGGTCATCGCGTTCTCCGGCGGCTAGGCGTTCCAATTCCTCCGTCCGTACAATCAGGCGCGGGGCAACGTTAATTTCGCGCGAGCGGATTTTCAGCAACAGCTTAAGCAGGTCAGCGACAAGCGATCCATCCTTGCCGCCGCCTGGAGACGATCGGCTTCGGTCGGGCAGATTGTCTCGTGCCATTGGCTGGCTGCCCTCGATCACAGCAAGCAGCCGCGCACCAATCTCATTATCCCGCCATGCCGGTGATAATCCCCGCACTTTCGGAAGGTCAGCCTGACTTTTGGGGGGATGCGCGGCAATATCGGCCAGCGTCTCATCTTTCATGATCCGCCCGCGCGGGATATTCTTGCGCTGCGCTTCCTTTTCGCGCCACGCGGCCATTGCCTGCAGCCTGCCGAGCACTTCGGGTTTGCGCGATTGCACCTTAATCCGCGACCATGCGTTTTCAGGATCGTTGCGATAATTGGCCGCGTCGGAAATTCGATCCATTTCGTCATTCAGCCAAACGCCGCGTCCGGTTGTCTTAAGCTTTTCCAACATCATCGGAAAGATGACCGACAAATGCGTGACATCGGCAATCGCGTAATCAATTTGGCGCTTATCAAGCGGACGGCGCGACCAATCAGTGAACCGTGCGCCCTTATCCAATTGAATGCCCATCCAAAGGTCAACAAGATTGGAGTAACCGATTTGTTCACCCTGACCGAGCGCCATGGCGGCAATCTGGGTATCAAACATTGGGTGCGGGGTCTTACCCGTCAGGTTAAAGAATATTTCGATATCCTGCCCGCCGGCATGGAATACCTTCAACACATCCTCATTATTGCACAGCAATTCCAGCATGGGCGTAAGGTCTAAACCTTCCGCTTTTGGGTCTATCGCTGCCGCTTCATTGGCGTCCGCCAATTGAACCAAGCACAAGTCGGGATAATAAGTATTTTCTCGCATGAATTCGGTGTCAACCGCCACAAAGGGCGATTGTGCAAGCCGTGCGCACAATTCGGCGAGACGTTTGCTGTCGGTGATAAGTGGATGAATCTGCATTGGGCGTTGCCCTAGCACCCATTCACGACTTGACAAAGTGCCGCTGCACTGTTGACAGGCGCGCTTTCCACAGCTTTTTTGAATTGAGCAAACAATGCACGTCTATCGTACGCACAAATGCGCCGAACTTCGCGATTCCCATGTGGGCGATACCGTCCGCCTGTCGGGATGGGTCCACCGTAAGCGGGACCATGGCGGCGTCTTGTTCGTCGATCTGCGCGACCATTATGGCATTACCCAGATTGTTGCGGATTCCGACAGCCCGGCCCTGCCGATTCTGGAAGCGTTGCGCCTGGAAAGCGTTATCACCATTGATGGCGAGGTAAAGGCCCGAAGCGCAGGGACGGTGAACACCAACCTGCCGACCGGGCAGATTGAAGTCTTTGCCCGCAGCGTCAATATTCTCAGCAAGTCCGAAGAGCTGCCATTGCCGGTCGCTGGCGAACAAGAATATCCTGAAGAGACCCGTCTCAAATATCGTTTCCTCGATTTGCGCCGCGAAACGCTGCACGCCAATATCGTCAAGCGCACCCAGATTATCCGGGAAACGCGCCACCGGATGGAAGACATCGGTTTCACAGAATATTCGACACCAATTTTGACTGCGTCCAGCCCCGAAGGCGCGCGTGACTTTTTAGTGCCAAGCCGTGTTCATCCCGGCAAATTCTTCGCGCTTCCACAGGCGCCGCAGCAGTATAAGCAATTGTTGATGGTGGCCGGCTTCGACCGCTATTTCCAGGTCGCACCATGCTTCCGCGACGAAGACCCGCGCGCCGACCGCTTGCCCGGGGAATTTTACCAGCTTGATCTGGAAATGAGCTTTGTCACCCAAGAAGAAATTTGGGACACAATGGAGCCAGTGATGGCTGGCGTATTCGAATCATTCGCTGATGGCAAAAAAGTAACGCCAGCAGGGCAGTTTCCGCGCATTCCGCATTCAAAAGCGATGCTCGATTACGGTACTGACAAGCCCGATCTGCGCAACCCGCTTATCATCCATGACGTCACTGACCATTTCAAGACATCGGGCTTCGGGCTGTTTGAACGCATTGTTGAAGGTGGCGGTGTGGTCCGCGCCATTCCTGCGCCAAAGACTGCTGACAAGAGCCGTAAATTTTTCGACGACATGAACGAATGGGCACGCAGCGAAGGCCACGCAGGCCTTGGCTACGTCACACGCAAGGGTGGCGAGTTTGGCGGCCCAATCGCCAAGAACCATGGCGAAGAGGGCATGCTCGCGCTCTATGACGCGATTGGCCTTGGCCCAGACGATGGCTGCTTCTTTGCCGCGGGCAAGGAAGAACAAGCTGCAAAGCTGGCGGGCGCGGCACGAACGCGCAGCGGCGAGCAGCTAGACCTGATCGAAAAAGATGCCTTCCGCTTTTGCTGGATTATCGACTTCCCGTTCTACGAGTGGAGCGAAGAGGACAAGAAGGTCGACTTTGCCCACAACCCCTTCTCTATGCCACAGGGCGGGCTGGAGGCGTTGGAAACGCAAGACCCGCTTACCATCAAGGCTTATCAATATGATATGGTCTGTAATGGCTATGAGCTCGCCTCCGGCTCGATCCGGAACCAGCACCCAGACCTAATGGTCAAGGCATTCGAACTCACTGGGCTTACGTCGGCCGACGTTGAAGAGCGCTTTGGCGGCATGTATCGCGCATTCCAATTTGGTGCGCCCCCGCATGGTGGCATGGCCGCAGGGGTGGACCGGATGGTTATGCTTTTGTGCGGTGTTCAAAATCTGCGGGAGATCACCCTTTTCCCGATGAACCAACGCGCCGAAGACCTTTTGATGGGCGCGCCATCGCCTGCCATGGCTAAGCAACTACGCGAATTGAATATTCGTGTTGTGGAACAGCCGCCGAAGGCTTGATTTCGACGACAAGATTGCGTGCGTGCTCTGTCCCTGTTGGAGACAGGCGTGCGCTTCTGCTTGTTTATGCGGGCAATAGGTGCTGGAACGTCGGCATGTCTATTGACCTTTCCCAATATGAATCCGGTAAAAAGTATAACGGCACCTATGACAATGACCTGAAAGACCTTCAGGATCGAATGTCGAAGTTACAGGCGCTGCATATTCTGCATGGAGCGCGCACCTTAATCATTTTCGAAGGCTGGGACGCCGCCGGAAAGGGTGGGGCTATCAAACGCATGACATCATCGCTTGATCCGCGATATTATCAGGTTTTCTCTATCATTGCGCCTACGGTAGAAGAAAAGGATAAGCATTTCCTGTGGCGGTTCTGGAACAAATTGCCGGGCAAAAAGGAAATCAGCATTTGGGACCGGAGCCATTATGGCCGCGNGCTTGTCGAGCGTGTCGAGGGATTTTGCACAGAAGCCGAATGGCGGCGCGGTTATGACGAGATTAATGAATTTGAAGCGCGTCAGGGAGAAATCGGAACAAAAATTATCAAGATATTTCTGCATGTGACCGCCGACATGCAGGACAAGGTTTTGACTGAACGGCTAGATGACCCGGCAAAACGGTGGAAAGTTACTGCAGAGGATTTTCGCAACCGGGAAAAGCGGGCCGACTATCTCGTAGCGCTAAAAGATATGTTTAAGCGTACACATACCCATTGGGCACCATGGACTGTTATTGATGGCAACAACCAGAAAGCGGCCCGGATTGCTGTGCTTACGCATGTGATTGCGGAGCTCGAGAAAAGTGTGCCGCAGGAATTTCCAGATGCAAATCCGGACATTGTCACTTTGGCCCAGCGAGCGATTGGTTACTCTGCCAAAGGGTAATCGATACGCACCACTTCCCATTCCTTGGGACCAGTCGGCAAAGTTATGGTTTTAACGTCACCCACGCGCGCGCCGCGCAATGCACGGGAAAGAGGGGCGTTCCAGCCGATACGGCCAATGCTGGCATCCGTTTCATCATCGCCGACGATGGTAATGGTGCGCGCAAGGTCGTCGTTATCAGCAATAGTTACACATGCGCCGAAGAAAATCCGGCTTCGGTCCTCCTGCTTTGATGGATCAAGTATTTGGGCCACTTTCATTTTTTTGGAGAGCTGGCCCAGTTCCCTGTCAATCGCACGCAGTTTCTGGCGACCATATATGTAATCGCCGTTTTCGCTGCGGTCGCCATTGCCCGCTGCCCAGTGGACGATTTCGACGACGGCAGGGCGGTCGATAGCAAACAACTGTTCGTAACGCGCACGTAATGCTGCAAATCCGGAAGGGGTGATCGGGTTGGTGCGTTCGGCCATCGACCCTCCTTACGCGGTCGTGCGGTAAAAAGTCGAGACAGCGCTGCCGCGCGTCAATTTCAATCTGCTTAGCCGATAGGATGAATCTCGTTGGGCGTTGCTTTGCCTAAATACGTCGTGAGCGGCGTTGCAGAGCGCACCCGCGCTTTTTCGGGGTGCAGATGGTCATACATCACGGCATTCTCGAGTACGCGATACACATAATCGCGCGTCTCGCTGAGCGGGATTTTCTCAATCCACTCCATCATATCGATGCTACCGGTGCGTGGATCACCATATGCCTTAAGCCATTTGTTCACATTGCCCGGCCCGCCATTATAGGCAGCGATGGCCAGAGGATAGCTTCCGCCGAAATAAGTAAGCATGCGTTCAATATAGGTCGCGCCAAGTGCGATATTATAATCAGTGTCGACCGTTAGCGCATCTGGGCGATACGCCATGGCAATCTTGCCTGAGGTTTCGCGCGCTGTTCCGGGCATGAGCTGCATGAGGCCACGCGCGCCTGCGCCGCTGACAGCTGCCCTATCGAACTGGCTCTCTTGGCGCATGATGGCGTGGGCAAGCGTCCATGTCTGGATATGGGCAGCGGGGACGTTGACGGTTGGGTAGCTATTTCCAAGCAGGTCTGGAATGCCCGCACTACGCGCGCTGCGTCCAACCATCACAGCCAAATCCGGGCGCCCGAGTTTCTGCGAAAGCCCTACAGCTGCAACATAGTCATTCTTGTCGCTGGTGTTGCGCGCGATAGCCCGGAAAAAATTGCTTTGGTCGCGCCAGCTTCCATATTTTGATGCAAGCGCGGCCGCCAGAAGGACGTCAGGAACGCTGCCTTCCGCAATTACGGGGGTGGCGGCAGCAACATGAGGCACATTTGGCATCGGCCGGCGTAATTGCTCCAGCGCCAGTTGGCCAAAAAAGCTTTCGTAAAAGACGGCCGCTTGCTCATGAAAACGGTTAGCTGACGCAAAATCGCCAGCCTTTGCAGCGGCTTTTCCTGCCCAATAGAGCCCCTTAGACCGGGTTTGGGGAGATTTTGCAGCAGCGGCGTAACGTTCAAACATCGCGACAGCGTCGCGTGGGCGGCCAAACTGCTCCAACGCGACGGAACCTGCTAACCAAGTCAGACTGGTATAGCGGTCACGCGTTGCGATATCTTGATCAAGCATAAGGACGCCGGATGGTATTGCGTCGTCAACACGCGAGGCGATACGATAGGCCAAGTCATATTGGCCATCATCTTTGGCCGCCTGCGCGTGCGTGAGAAGTAATTGATACCAATCTTTTAACACGGGTGCAGGAGCCGCCAGTATGCTTCGGTTTGCCAGCAGAGTTCGCGCACCGAAGCTGTTACCCGATGCGCGTAGAGCGTCGACCCGCGCGGCGATGAGGCTTGCTTCGCTATTGGCAGAAGTACCGACCTCGTTTACTTTAAAGTCTGCGTCTGGTGCTTTTAGGCGGAGGGCAAGCGCAGCCGCAAAAGCCGGTCGACGTTGCGGTGAGGTATACGCAATCCAACGTTCTGCGGCGCTGGTTGAGCTTGCCCATAACAATCGGTCAACGTGGGCGTCATGATCTGCCGCATTAAATCTGCTGCCGGCAAAACGGTACAGTCGCGCCTCATCATCATTATTCAAAGGCCCACTGCGCCACGCTTCGCGCGCTTGTGTTTCAGCGCGCATTTTGTCTCCCGATGCATCAAGTGCAATGGCGAATTTGGCGCGGCCGGTGTTTGTTAGTGGGGGCAATCGGTCGAAATAGGCAACAACTTGGCTTGGCGAGTAAGACAAGGGGTTAATAGCTTGCTCGGCTTTTTTACGCATTTCCTCGGTGTTTGGCCAATCGGGATAAAGCATCAAAAAAGATGCATAGTCGCTGAAGCTGAAATTGCCGACTGCGCTTAACTTTCTCCATCGTTCTAACGCGGCGGGAATCTTGCCTTCGCTTGGGTCATAAGCCACTGGCATCGCTACTGTTTGTCCGGATGGCGGTGAAACTGTGCCGTTGCCGGTCCCAGATTGCCATATTATGGGCTGTGTTTCCTGGACGGATGCCGAAGTCGCTAAAGGAATAATCAGCATCGATGCTGAAATGAGATGCTTTACCGTGCTGGACATATTATGTGCCCCATCCTTATCAGTTGCTGAATGAACGACTATATAGCCACAAGCGGCTATTATGGCCCAGAATGAAAGTCCTATGCTATGTTTTCGGGATCAATACCGGCCCTAGTGACTCCTTTTTACGACGGAGCGTTTAGCGAAAAGCATTTTCGCGCCTTGATCGATTGGCAAATCGATCAAGGCTCCAGTGCGCTTGTGCCGGCAGGGACCACTGGCGAAGCATCAACGCTGTCAAATGCCGAGCATCATCGTGTTATTGAAGTGTGTATTGAACACGCCGCTGGCCGTGTTCCCGTTATCGCTGGTTGCGGGTCGAACGACACTAACAATGCGGTTCTGCACTTGAACTTTTCAAAGAAAAGCGGGGCGGCCGCTGGGCTGGTAGTTGCGCCATATTACAACCGTCCCAATCAGGAGGGTATATACGCGCACTTTGAACATATGACGAAGAAGAACGACTTGCCCATCGTGCTGTACAATGTACCTGCACGGACGGTGACCGATATCAAACCCGAAACTGTTGCGCGGCTTGCGAAGCTTCCTACGGTAATCGGCATCAAGGACGCGAGCGGAGATATGCCCCGTGTCACCGATCACCGCTTGGCTTGCGGACCGGATTTCTGCTTGCTGTCGGGCGTTGACGAGCAGTCGCTTGCTTTCAACGCTGCGGGAGGCAGGGGGTGTATTTCAGTTACAGCTAATGTCGCGCCGAAGCTTTGCGCTGCATTTCAGGCGGCATGTGCCTTGGGCGATTACGATCTTGCACGCCAACTGAATGACAAGCTGTATCCCCTTCATTTGGCGTTGTTTTCTGATGCATCTCCTGGGCCAATAAAATATGCATTGTCGCGTGTTATTGAAGGATTTCCAACAGAATTGCGTTTGCCAATGACGCCGCCAAGCGAGGCGAGCCGTCGACAGGTGGACGCCGCCTTGGAGAATGCAGGCCTAATCTAATGACCCGCCCAAAGCCCGAAGCCTTTAACAAAGTGAAAACGGTCGCTGAAAACCGGCGGGCGCGGTATGATTTTCATATCGATGATAAATATGAGGCGGGTATTGTCCTTACAGGTACGGAGGTAAAGTCACTTCGGTTTGGCGAAGGGTCAATCGCCGAAAGCTATGCCGAGGTGCGCGATGACCAAATTTGGCTCATCAATGCCAACATACCCGAGTTTAGCCACGGCAACCGCAATAACCATGAGCCAAAACGCCCGCGAAAACTGCTGCTTAACGAACGTGAAATACATAAGCTTCATGGCGCGGTTATGCGGCAAGGAATGACGCTTGTTCCGCTTTCGATTTATTTTAATGGTAGGGGTAGGGCAAAGGTTGAGCTTGCATTGGCAAAGGGTAAAAAGGCACCTGATAAAAGGGCGACAGAAAAAGAACGCGACTGGAAGCGGGAACAAGGCCGGATCATGCGGGACCGCGGATGAGTAAATTTAACGCCTGGCTTCAGCAGCAAGCGCCAACACGTGACAGCTTTGAGCGCAGTCGCTTCTTGCGACCGTTTGCGCAGCGCGTTTTCCATCCGGCGCTTTGGCGTTTTACGCGTCGCTCCGTCCCGCGCGGTGTAGCACTTGGCTTGCTGGTGGGCATTTTTCTTTTGATACCTGGTGTGCAAATTGCAGGCGTGGCGCTTTTGGCACTACCTTTCAGGGCCAATATTCCCATCGGCGCAGCCATGACCTTTCTGAGCATGCCTGCGACAACTCCGTTTATCTTGTTCGGATCGGTTTACGTTGGCGAGTCCGTGCTTCGCTTAAACAATGGGTCGGGCCACTTTTACCAGCTGATAGAGACTTCCGCGCCACTTTCTGCTTGGGGTGACTATGTCTGGAACGAAGCCCCACTTGCACTTTTGCAGGGCATTGCCGGGCTTGCCATAATTTCTATCGGTATGGCTATCATAGGCTATTTTATCGCAGCGTTGTTCTGGCGTTGGCGGGTGAGCGTGAAATGGCGACGCCGGTCGAAAGCAATTGCGTCTGGTGGATAAGCCTTTGGAGGCATCGTTCCGTCCGTTGTAGTCGTTTCCCATATCTTTCCGGGGAGTATAAGCATGAATTTCGCTAATAAGCTGGCACTGGCCGCTTCTGTGTCACTGGCGTCACTAGCAACACCCTCTTTTGCGCAAGATGCGCAGCAGCCGTCGCAGAAAATTAGCAAAGACGGCGCGCAACTGGGCACTTTCGGTTTTGAAATAGCATAAATAAATTTTTTTGTTCTGCTCTTGTTCTTTTAGAACAGAAGGTGTACATAGCTGTTATTCTGGAAGGGTTTTCGGAACCAGGCATGACGCTAAGGAGTGGGAAAATGGCAGCAAGTCTCAAAATTATTGACGGGAATCAGGCAAACGGTATGAAAAATTCGGAACGTGAAAAGGCACTAGAAGCAGCCTTGGCGCAAATTGATCGCGCATTCGGTAAGGGTTCAGCGATGAAGCTGGGCAGCCGTGAAGCGATTAGCATTGATGCGGTGTCGACTGGCTCGCTTGGGCTCGACATAGCGCTTGGCATTGGTGGATTGCCAAAAGGCCGCGTGATTGAAATTTACGGCCCTGAAAGCTCGGGTAAGACAACGCTGACTCTGCACGTAATTGCAGAGGCGCAGAAGGCGGGTGGTACCGCGGCATTCATTGACGCGGAGCATGCGCTTGACCCCGGCTATGCCAAGAAGCTTGGTGTGGATATCGATAATTTGATCGTGTCTCAGCCTGATACGGGTGAGCAGGCGCTTGAGATCGCCGATACGCTCGTGCGTTCAAACGCGGTGGATATCATTGTGATCGACTCGGTGGCTGCACTCGTTCCGCGCGCAGAAATCGAAGGCGAGATGGGCGATAGCCATGTTGGTCTGCAAGCGCGATTGATGAGCCAAGCGCTCCGCAAAATCACCGGCTCGATAAGCCGTTCGAACTGCATGGTTATTTTCATCAACCAGATTCGTATGAAGATTGGTGTGATGTACGGTTCGCCTGAAACGACAACGGGCGGCAATGCGTTGAAATTTTATGCGTCGGTGCGTTTGGACATCCGCCGCACGGGCCAAATCAAGGCAGGTGAAGATATTGTGGGTAACACGACCCGCGTGAAGGTTGTGAAGAACAAGGTGGCTCCGCCGTTTAAGCAGGTCGAATTTGATATCATGTATGGCGAAGGCATTTCCAAAACGGGTGAACTGCTCGATCTGGGTGTGAAGGCCGGATTGGTTGAGAAATCAGGTAGCTGGTTCAGCTATGATTCGATCCGTATCGGGCAAGGTCGCGAGAATTCGAAAAGTTACCTGACTGAAAATCCTGAAGTTGCGGCGCGGTTGGAAGCAGCCATCCGCGGAAAGACGGAAGAAGTGGCTGAGGTCCTGATGACAGGCCCCGAAGCGGACGACGACATTTAAAACGACAGCTTCCATTTTTTAGGAACAAGCGCGGCCTTGCCTGAGGCCGCTGCTTTCGACCCGCCCTGGTCCACCCTGGGGCGGGTCATTTGTGTCTGCTTAGGTTGAGGCTTCGCTATTGGGGCGCATAAAGGCAAAGCTAGAGCCGCACGAGACTTGACAGCTATGATAGCGGCGGCCCAACTGCCCATATGAAGCCTATCATTCATCTTATTGGATTACCAACCGACCAAAACAGCTCATTCGAGCGCGGTGCTGCCCTTGCACCGGCCGCAATCCGCGCGGCCTTGTGGAGCGACCGGGGCAATCTGTTTGCGCAATCGGGCCATAAAATCGGCACAGATATCGCGTTCAAAGACCTTGGCGATCTGCCGCTGTCGGACGTCGACCGTGTTGCCGATGATGCGATGATCAAACAGGCGGTCACCGAGACTATGGATGCCGGTGCGATCCCACTATCACTCGGCGGGGACCATGCCGTAACTTTTCCAATTGTTGCAGCGTTGGCAGCGCGGCACGGGCCGCTTAACATCCTACATTTTGATGCGCATCCAGATATCTATGCCGATTTTGAAGGTAACCCGCGCAGCCATGCGTCGCCTTTTGCACGGATATTAGAAGCCGGCCATGCAACGCGCCTAGTGCAGGTTGGTATTCGCACATTGAACACGCATTGCCGCGAACAGGCCGAACGCTACAATGTCGAAATCATTCCCATGCTAAACTTCCAGGCAGCGCAAGTGCCCGCACTTGACGGCCCATTGTATATCAGCATCGATCTGGATGGCATTGACCCGTCCGAAGCGCCTGGCGTGGCGCATCCAGAGCCCGGTGGTTTGACCATACGCGAGTTATTGTCCGTCCTTGCCAAACAGAAGGCGCACATTGTTGGTGCGGACATTGTGGAGCTTAATCCCACACGCGATGTGAACGACATTACCGCTATCGTCGCCGCAAAGCTTGTGCGGGAAGTTGCCGCGCATATACATCAAAATAACGACCAATCATAAAGGGAACAGCCATGAGCATCATTGTACACCATCTCAATAACTCCCGTTCGCAGCGCATCTTGTGGTTGCTCGAAGAGTTGAATCTTCCTTATGACATCCGCCATCATGCGCGCGATGCGGTGACCAACCTCGCGCCAGATGCACTCTTAAAGGTCCATCCATTGGGCAAGTCGCCGATGATTGAAGATGACGGGAAACTGATTTTCGAATCCGCCGCCATCGTGGAATATCTGTGCGAGCGTCATAATGGGGGGCATCTTGTCCCAGCGCGCGATACCGATCTGCATATCCGCTACCTGGAATTCATGCACTTTGCCGAAGGTTCGGTGATGACACCAATCTTGCTTAACCTTTACACCGCGCGCTTGGGCGAAGCTGCTGCGCCTTTGCACCCGCGTATCCAGCAACAATTGGACAGCCATTTTGCATTTATGGATGAGACCCTGAAAGCCACAGGTTGGTTTGTCGGGGACAGCCTGACCGGTGCCGATATCATGATGAGCTTTCCCGCCGAAGCGGCCGTCAAAATGGGTAAGGCTGCAAACCTGCCAAACCTTTCGGCTTTTGTCGAAAAAATCCATGCACGCCCCGCGTTTCAAACCGCATTGGAAAAGGGCGGGCCTTATGCCTATGCGTAAAGGGACCACAAACTGCATATCTGGCTTGCAGCATAGCGAGTCGTTCCCTAAGTCGCTGACACTATGACATCGACCAATGATATTCGCCGCGGCTTCCTCGATTATTTCGGTGGTGCCAAACATGACGTGGTGCAGTCCGCGCCACTCGTGCCGTATAACGACCCAACATTGATGTTCGTCAATGCCGGGATGGTACCCTTCAAAAATGTGTTCACCGGCCTTGAAAGCCGCGAAACGCCGCGTGCAGCTTCAAGTCAGAAATGCGTGCGCGCAGGCGGCAAGCATAATGATCTAGACAATGTCGGGTACACCGCGCGTCACCACACATTTTTCGAAATGCTCGGCAATTTCTCGTTCGGCGATTATTTTAAAGAACAAGCGATCACCCATGCATGGACGCTGCTGACCAAAGAATGGGGTCTTGACCCGTCGCGTTTGACGACCACGGTCTATCATACGGATGACGAGGCGTTTGACCTGTGGCGCAAGATTGCCGGGCTTCCCGAAGAACGCATCATCCGGATTTCGACCAACGATAACTTCTGGTCAATGGGCGACACTGGACCTTGTGGGCCATGCAGCGAAATATTCTATGACCATGGCGATCATATTTTCGGCGCTCCGCCTGGAAGCCCCGATGAAGATGGCGACCGTTTCGTCGAAATCTGGAACCTCGTGTTCATGCAGTTCGAGCGGCAGGACGATGGGACGGACGTGCCATTGCCCAAGCCATCGATCGACACTGGTATGGGGCTTGAGCGCATTGCAGCGGTCATGCAGGGCGTTCCTGACAATTACGACACAGACACCTTCAAAGCACTGATTAATGCCTCTGAAGAGCTCACAGGCACAAAAGCTGTCGGCGAGCAAAAGGCAAGCCATCGCGTGATCGCAGACCATTTGCGGTCGACAAGCTTCTTGCTGGCCGATGGTGTTATGCCATCCAATGAAGGTCGCGGCTATGTCTTGCGCAGGATCATGCGCCGGGCGATGCGCCACGCGCATATTCTTGGCGCGAAAGAGCCGCTGATGCACCGTCTGGTTGGCAGTCTTGCCGCCGAAATGGGTGCGGCTTACCCCGAACTCTTGCGCGCGCAGCCGTTGATTGAAGCAACGTTAAAGCAGGAAGAAACACAATTCCGACGGACGCTCGATAAGGGCATTAAGCTGCTTGATGAAGCAACGGCTGGTATGACGTCGGGCGATATTTTAGCGGGCGATACCGCGTTTAAGCTCTATGACACGTTCGGTTTTCCATATGATCTCACCGAAGACGCGCTGCGTGCGCAGGGCTTTGGCATTGATCAGGCTGGCTTTGAAACCGCGATGAATAATCAAAAAGCGATGGCACGCGCCGCTTGGAAGGGTTCTGGCGCGAAGGCATCTGATGATGTGTGGTTCGACATTGCCGAACGCGCCAGCGCGACCGAATTCACTGGCTATGCCGCAAGCGAAGGCGAGGGGCAGGTGGTGGCTCTCGTTAAAGACGGCATCGAAGTGCAATCGGCAGCGGCCAACGACGCCGTTACTGTCATTACCAATCAAACACCCTTTTATGGCGAAAGCGGCGGCCAGATGGGCGATGCTGGCGTTATTTCAAGCAGCAATATGCGCGGTGAAGTAACGGACACCACAAAGCCGCTCGGGCGTTTGCATGCGCATCAGGTGACAATTGGTACAGGCGAGATCAAGGTTGGCGATTTTGTCACGTTGAAGATCGACACTGAACGCCGTGATTCACTGCGCGCGAACCATAGCGCCACGCATTTGCTGCATGCATCGCTGCGCAATCGTCTTGGCGAGCATGTGACGCAAAAGGGCAGCTTGGTCGCGCCAGACCGCTTGCGCTTCGACTTCTCGCATAATCAGGCAGTCGGTCCGCAAGATATCGCGCTGATTGAGGCTGATGTGAATGCGCAAATCCGCGGGAACCAAGCGGTCACAACCCGGTTGATGACCCCGGATGATGCCGTTGCCGCTGGTGCGCTTGCATTGTTCGGTGAGAAATATGGCGACGAAGTCCGCGTTCTGACGATGGGCAAAACGGACGACAGCCATTACTCGCTCGAACTATGCGGAGGCACCCATGTCAACGCATTGGGTGACATCGCTTTGTTCACGATCGTATCCGAAGGCGCCGTGGCAAGCGGCATACGCCGTATCGAGGCGCTGACGGGAGAGGCCGCACGCTTGTGGCTTGTTGGCCGTGAAACACAATTGAAGAACGTGGCCGCGATGTTGAAGACCGCACCGGACGAAGTAAGCGCGCGCATCGAAACGCTTATCAGCGAACGCAAGCGCATGGAAAAAGAGCTTTCCGAAGCAAAGAACGCATTGGCCCTGTCCGGTGGTAGCGCCCCCAAGGCCGAAGCCGAGAAAATCGGTGATGTCACTTTCATAGGGCAGGTCATCACTGGAATTGAACCGAAGGCTCTCCGCGGCCTCGCGGATGAGCAGATGAAGGCCATCGGCGCGGGCATCGTGGCGATCATTGCTGCCAATGAAAATAGCAATACTGTTGTCGTGGCTGTTTCACCTGCATATCATGGCACAGTGGCGGCGCCAGATCTTGTGCGTGCGGCAACCGAAGCCATGGGTGCGCAAGGTGGTGGCGGACGTTCGGACATGGCGCAAGGCGGTGGTCCAGCGGGCGCGGAGTTGGCGCAGGCCGCACTGGACGCAATCAAGGCAAAGATAGCCGGATAAGAGGTGTGCACTTACGCTTTGGGGGCTTCTTCAAGGCCTCCATCTTGCTGTATCTCCCGCCTGACATGTACCTTTCCTATATGCTGCATGAGTAGGGCAGGGCAATAAAAAAGCGCGAGAGTTGCCGCCCGCGCTTCGATGTTTTCAAAAGGGTTGGATTTAAATCCAGCTGCCCATTTTGATTTCGAGATTGGCGCGCACTTGCTCGAAGAATTGCTCCGTGGTCATCCACGCCTGATCCGGACCGATCAGGATTGCGAGATCCTTTGTCATCTGGCCGTCTTCAACAGTCTGGATGCACACTTCCTCAAGCGTTTCTGCAAAGCGTGTAACGTCTGGCGTTTCGTCAAATTTGCCACGGAATTTTAGGCCGCCAGTCCATGCGAAGATTGACGCAATCGGGTTGGTCGACGTCGCCTTGCCCTGCTGATGCTGGCGGAAGTGGCGCGTGACCGTGCCGTGCGCGGCTTCTGCTTCAACAGTCTTGCCATCTGGCGTCATCAGAATGGAGGTCATAAGGCCAAGAGAACCAAAGCCCTGCGCAACCTGATCGGACTGCACGTCGCCGTCATAATTCTTACAAGCCCAGATGAACTTTCCTGACCATTTAAGCGCCGAAGCAACCATATCGTCGATCAAACGATGTTCGTAGACAATGCCCAGCTCCTTGAACTTTTCGGCGAATTCTGTCTCGAACACTTCCTGAAACAGGTCCTTGAACCGACCATCATAATATTTCAGGATCGTATTCTTGGTGGACAGATAGACCGGCCATTCGCGGGTGACGCCATAATTCAAGGACGCCCGCGCAAAGTCGCGGATGGAGTCATCGAGATTGTACATAGCCAGTGCAACGCCGGGTGACGGGTAACGAAACACTTCTTCGTCAATCCGCTGGCCATCATCGCCATCCCACACAAGACGAAGCGTGCCAGGACCAGGGACGAGGAAATCGGTTGCGCGATATTGGTCACCAAAAGCATGACGGCCAATAACAATTGGGTCCGTCCAGCCGGGGATCAAGCGCGGTACGTTATCAATGACGATTGGTTCACGGAAGACGACGCCACCAAGGATATTGCGGATGGTGCCGTTGGGTGATTTCCACATTTTCTGCAGGCCGAATTCTTCAACGCGGGCCTCATCTGGTGTAATAGTAGCGCATTTCACGCCGACGCCGAACTCGCGAATGGCATTGGCGGATTCAACGGTAACCTTGTCATTGGTCTTGTCCCGATATTCCATGCCTAAATCATAATATTTAAGGTCGATATCGAGATATGGCAAAATGAGACGTTCGCGTATCCACTCCCAAATGATACGAGTCATCTCGTCGCCATCGAGTTCAACGACCGGGTTTTTGACCTTAATTTTTGCCATGGCAGAGAGAACTTTCCATTAGGGAGATGGGTTGTTGATCGGTGCCATAGCAAAGTCTGCCATTTGTTCAACCACCACCCTGATATTGTTGGAAGATGGTGGAACTGGCATCTAAGGTTGTAAGATTGCGAGGCATCCCCTAGCTAAGCGTAATGAGTAAACAAGAATTGACAAACCGGGGCTCCGGCGTCGCGAAATGGTCGTTTCCTCCCATTCACCCCGAGGGCCGTAAATTCGGACTTATCGCCGCTGGCATAACCCTGTTTTTTGCCTTTATGGCGTGGGAAACGCTGGCATGGCCCATGGGCGCCGTTACTGTTTGGACATTGTCATTCTTCCGTGATCCAGCGCGTGCGACACCCATTGATGAACGCTTTGTTGTCGCGCCGGCCGACGGACTTGTGACCTTGATCGAAAAAGTTCACCCGCCTGTTGAATTGCGCGGACCTTATGGACTTGGCGACCAGCCAATGACCCGCGTGTCGATTTTTATGAGCGTGTTTGATGTGCACATCAACCGGACACCCATTCGCGGCACAATTAAGCGCGTTGTGTATATTGCCGGAAAATTTCTGAACGCTGACCTTGATAAGGCCAGCGAGGAAAACGAACGCCAGCATTTCCTTGTTGAACGCAGCGATGGCGTCCGCATTGGTTTTACACAAATTGCCGGATTGGTTGCGCGCCGCATTGTTGCCTTCGTCAAAGAAGGGGACAGCGTTGCCAATGGCCAACGTGTCGGCCTCATCCGTTTTGGCAGCCGTGTTGACGTTTATTTGCCCCATGGCACGTCTTCGCGGGTCATAAAGGGCCAGCGTTGCGTTGCTGGTGAAACGGTTCTCGCTGAAATCGGCGTGGATCAGGACCTGATCGCCGTCGCGCATTGATGGGCGCGCATTCCTCCCGGCCTGGAATTCCTTTACGGGCACTTGCCCCGAATGCTGTTACTGCTTTTGCACTATGCACCGGCTTGTCCGGCGCGTGGTTTGCGATGCAGGGGCGTTGGGAAAACGCGGTGGCGGCTATCGTCATTGCCGGTGTGCTCGACGCCATGGACGGACGCATTGCGCGTATGTTGAAGGGCGAGAGCCGCTTTGGTGCTGAACTGGACTCGCTATCTGACGTTATTGCGTTCGGGGCAACGCCGGCGTTGATCATATATATGTGGGTTATGCAGGACATGCCGCGCTTTGGCTGGACAATATCGGTATTTTTTGTGCTCTGCGCCGCGCTTCGACTGGCACGGTTTAACGCGCAGATCGACACCGAAAACCAACCACATAAATCTGCCGGATTTAACACAGGCGTTCCATCGCCGCCGGGCGCCGCGCTGGCACTGCTGCCGATGATGATCTGGTTTGAGACGGGTGCAGAGTGGGTACGTGACTATCGCCTCCTTGCCCCTTGGCTTTTGCTTTGTGCATTTTTGATGGTTTCCAATGTTGCAACCTATAGCTGGTCGTCGATTAAGATCCGGCGCAGCGTTCGCTTTATGGCGCTCGCCGCGGTTAGCTTGTTTGTAGCGACTTTGGTGGCCGCGCCTTGGGTAGCCCTCATTGGCGTTGGTATCTTATACGCCGGAATGCTACCATTCAGTATGATGAGCTATGCCCGTGTCAAAAAGTCGCAACGGACCGTTTCTGAAGCCACTTGACCTCTGCACCGCACGGGCTATGTTCCTTTTTCGTTCTTATTTTGGAGTTGGCCGTTGGAGCCGTTAATTGTCATTGTCATTGTTATTTTTGCATTGTTGGGTGGACTGGCGCTTGGTTGGTTTGCTGGTAGCCGTGCGGGCAAAGCAGGGCTTGAAACGACGAGCCAACTGCGCGCGATGCTCGATCAGGTGGTCGTCGAACGAGACAGCGCCAGGGACCGATTGGCACGGCTTGAAACGAGTTTGGAGGAGCGCGAGCGCAGCTTTGAAGAACAGATCGCGGCGCTTGGTGATGCGAAAGAGAATTTGTCCGCGCAATTTGGCGAAATTGGACAGAAGTTATTGGGCGAGGCGCAGGCTGCGTTCCTGCAACGCGCCGACGAACGCTTTCACCAAGCTGGCGAGAAGAACGAAGAGCGGCTGAAGCAGCTTCTTGGGCCAGTGGGTGACAAACTCAAAGCTTATGAAGAGCAGGTCGGCAAAATCGAGAAGGACCGGACCGAGGCCTATGGTGATCTAAAGGGTCTGATTGGTGAAATGCGCATCGGTCAGGAGCGTGTGTCGAGCGTCGCCTCTGGGCTCATGAACTCACTACGCAATGCGCCGAAGGCGCGGGGGCGTTGGGGCGAGCAACAATTGAAAAATGTGCTCGAAAGTTGCGGCTTGTCCGAGCATGTCGATTTCGATTTGGAAGCAAGCATTGATGTCGGCGACGGCTTAAGGTTGCGGCCTGATGCGATCATACATGTTCCTGGTGGGCGCACCTTGGTCATCGATGCCAAAGTATCGTTAAACGATTATCAGGACGCGTTTGACTCCGTGGACGATGATGTCCGCGCTGTTGCAATGACGCGCCATACGCAGTCGATGAAAAACCATATCGAGGGCTTGTCGCGCAAGGCCTATTGGGATCAGTTTTCCGAAGCCCCTGATTATGTCATCATGTTTGTCCCTGGTGAGCATTTCCTCGCAGCTGCGCTTGAGCATGAACCGCGATTGTGGGACTTTGCTTTCGAAAAGAAGGTCCTCCTCGCGACGCCAACCAACCTTGTGGCGATTGCGCGAACCGTTGCCAGCGTCTGGCGCCAAGAGGGACTCGCGCGCGAAGCCAAGCAAATTGGTGCGCTGGGTAAGGAAATGTACGACCGGATTGCCGTTGCGGCGCAACATCTGAAATCAGTCGGTAGCGGGCTTTCGTCGGCGGTGAACAATTACAACAAATTCGTCGGCAGCTTCGAACGCAATGTCATATCGACGGGTCGGAAATTTGCGGACCTGAATATCGAAACCGGCAAGCGCGATTTGGAAGAGGTTCCATTGGTTGAGGCGCTGCCGCGTTATGGCGAAGGTGAGACGGCGACACCGATCGCCGATCAGCGCGAAGGCTTGGCATAAGAATTGACGCTCCGGTTGCGATTATCCTGCGTTTGAATGCCGAAACTGGTTCAAAACTTCATAGGCCATCACAGCGGTCGCCACAGCAGCGTTTAAGCTATCTGCTTTGCCTTGCATCGGCATTTTGACGCGCAGGTCACACTGGCTTTCATAGTCGTCGGGCAGGCCCTGCGCCTCATTCCCCGTCAAGATAAAGCACGGCGCGCTGTAGCGAGCGGTTTGGTAATCGGTATCGGTTTGCAGGCTGGTGCCAACCAATTGGCCTTCGCCGCTGCGCAACCAATCGGTGAATTCGTCCCACCGGCATTGCACCACCTTTTGTGTGAAAATCGCGCCCATACTCGCGCGGACGGACTCGACGGAAAAGGGATCAGTGCAATCATCAATCAAGATAAGACCACCAGCGCCGACGGCATCACCGGTGCGCAACATCGTGCCCAGATTGCCGGGGTCGCGCATCGATTGGGCAACGAGCCATATGGGTGCGATGCCACGGTCAACATCCGCCAAGGCGGTCCCATGGTCGCGATAGACGCCGACTACGGCTTGAGCATTGTCCTTGCCCGACAGCTTGACCATGATGTCCGCGCTCGTTTCGATAACGTCGCCGCCATTGTCGAGCACCTCCGCTTCCAGCGTAACTTCAAGGTCATGTAACGGCCGGTCTTTGACACGAAACAGCATTTCGGGGAGAAAACCTGCCTCCCGCGCCTCAGTCATGATCCGCAGCCCTTCTGCTAGAAAAAGCCCTGCGCGCTTGCGCAATTTTTTCTCACGCAGCCCGCGGATTTCCTTCAGCAGCGGATTTGAAAATCCGGTAATCTCCCGGCGCATCAGTCTTCGCCAAAACCGTCAACAACCAGACCGACAAGCTTTTCAATGGCGAGCTCCGCCTGTTCGCCTTCAACATGGATGATGACTTCGCTGCCCTGTGCCGCGCCGAGCATCATCAGGCCCATGATTGACGTGCCCGTGACCGACTGACCGTCCTTTTCGACTTCAACCTTAATTCCCTCAGGCAGGCGGTTCACGAACGTTACGAATTTGGCGCTGGCGCGGGCGTGCAGGCCTTTTTGGTTGACGATCGTTACTGTCCTGCTGAGGCGTGTCACCGCGATGCCTCAAGTACTTCCGAAGCAACGCTGATATATTTGCGGCCGGCTTCGCGGGCGGTCGCTACAGCCTCTTTTACGTCCAGATTTTTGCGAGCGCTGTCGAGCCTGATAAGCATTGGGAGGTTCACGCCCGCGATAACCTCGACACGTCCGCTATCGAGCAGAGAGATTGCGAGGTTCGATGGCGTGCCACCAAACAGGTCGGATAAGATAATCACGCCCTTGCCTGTATCGACGGTTTTGATTGCGGCGGCAATTTCATTGCGACGCGCTTCCATGTCGTCATGCGGCCCGATGCAGATGGTCGCAACGTTCTTTTGCGACCCGACAACATGTTCAAGGGCGACAAGAAACTCGCTTGCGAGTTTACCATGCGTGACTAAAATCAAACCTATCATGTGCTTTTACTGTCCTGTCGCGACGGAATACTGTTTGCGCCGTTAGCAGGCTCCTCAAGCGCGTCAATCGGTCTTGACGTCAGATTGCGATGTGATACCGTAAGAGCGAACCCGTCTTCGCGTAACCAGTTGCCAAATGTTTCGGCCACATGCACAGATCGGTGACGTCCGCCGGTGCAACCAAATGCTATGTTGATATACGCTTTACCCTGTGCGTCGTAGAGCGGCAGCAGGAAGCGGAGCAAGTCTCGGATCTTCTGCATGGCTTCGTCATATTTGGGGTCCGCCGCAACATATTCTGCAACGCTTGCATCCATCCCTGTCATTGGGCGCAGAGCGCTGTCCCAATAGGGGTTACGCAGAAACCGGAGGTCAAAGACAAGATCTGCGTTGTGCGGCACCCCGCGGGAAAAACCAAAACTCGTGACCGTGATGATCGAATGTGGAGTCGTTGCGCTCGTAAACTGCTGGCGGATAGCCTGCTGTAAATCATGCGCAGACAGCTTGCTTGTATCCACCACCGTTTCCGCCCAGCGGCGAAATGGTTCCATCAGATGGCGGTCAATCGCCACGCCGTCCATCGCAGGTCGGTCCTGCGCCATAGGGTGGCGGCGACGTGTCTCGGCGTAGCGGCGTTCGATTTCCACGCCAGCACAGTCGAGAAATAATGTCATAATTTCTAGATTAGGCTGAGTCTGCAGCGCCATGATTTGCTCAATTAATGCTCCAGCATCAAAACCGCGGGTACGGCTATCAAATCCAAGCGCCAGCGGGGTATTTGGACCGTCTTCGCCGCCCGATGCTGGTATTTTGAGTAATTGTGCAGCGAGTTTAATCGGGAAATTGTCGACGGTTTCCCAACCCAAATCTTCCAGTGTTTTAAGCACGGTCGTTTTTCCCGCGCCGGACACACCCGTGATCAACAAGATTTTCTGGGGTTCTGAAGATTTTTTTGGCTTCAAGATTTTACCCTCTCAATTGCAATGGTAGGGGTTTTTCCACTGGCAGATGCCCGGCCTCAACGACCGAGCGAAGCGCCAGTTCGACCTTTAGCACACTGCTGACCTGAAATGGATCAAGCTTCACCAGCGGCACCAAAAAATCAGCGATTGTGGTTCGCATATCTTCGGCGGGCATGCGGTCAACATCCTTTGCACATTCGACGACGAGGCGCAGCGGGGCGGAAACCTCATATTCGACAGAACAGATTCCTATGCCGCGCACTTCAATTTTTCCAGCTATGCTGGGCGCGTAAGCCAATAGGGGAACGCCATCGGCGCTTTGGATATGCAGGACGTCGTCACTGATCAGCTTGGCGCCGCGGTCAATCAAGCGAAGGACCAAATCGGACTTTCCGCTTCCAGATGGTCCAAGTATTAGCACACCAAGGCTGCCTATAGCGACCGCGCTACCATGAACCATCGTCGTCATTAGCGTTTCGCCGTTTTGGCACAGGGAAGCGCGATTTCGAAGCATGCCCCGTCCTTACCATCAACGCGATCGCGTACCATGATGCGGCCATGATGCCCTTCGATGATTGTGCGGGCAATTGCGAGACCAAGCCCGCTATGCTTGCCGAAATTCTCTGATGCAGGCCGTTCGCTGTGGAAACGGCGAAAAATGGCCTCGCGTTCTTGAGCCGGGACGCCTGGCCCTTCGTCGCTAATGCGGATGATAACTTCGGCGTCGGCCAGTGTTGCGGAGATTTCGACCACTGATCCGCGCGGCGAAAAGGACACCGCGTTGTCGATTAAATTGGTCAGCATCCTCTCAAGCCGAAAATCTTCACCCATCACCGTAGCGATCGACCTTCGCGGCCTTGCGAACGCAATGGTCACATTTTTGTCGCTGGCCCTATCCTCACGCGCCTGAAGCAATTGTTCGATCATATCGCCCAGATCAATGGGCTCGAACTTTGCCTTGGCCAGTTGCGAGTCCACACGGCTCGCGTCGGAGATGTCGCTTATTAAACGGTCCATCCGCTGAACGTCCGCTTTCGCGACGTCCATCAACTGTTTGCGCAACTTTGGATCGTCAATCCGCTCTGCGCCATCCAGCGCAGATCGCAGCGACGCCAGAGGGTTTTTGATTTCATGCGCGACATCCGCCGCAAATGCTTCGGTTGCGTCAATGCGTTGGCGAAGGGCGATGCTCATGTCGGACAAAGCGCGGGCCAACATGCCAATCTCATCGCGGCGCGAGGGCAGGCGCGGGACCGTAACCTCTTGCGCCCGTCCGAGCCTTACCTTGACCGCGGCACGAGAGAGATGGCGCAAGGGTCGCACAATCGTGCGGGCCAGAAATGTCGATAGTAAAACACCAATACCCAGCGCGAACAAGAAAAACATGCCGACGTTAAACCGTTCGGCACGGACAAAGAGCCGGATATCGCGCTCGTTCGATGTAGTGAGTACAGTGTAACTTCGGTCTGGAGATTGCGACGCCGCGCTGATCATATGGGTTAGGTCAGGGGCAAAACGCACCTCTGATGCAGCCTTGGATGGCTTAGCGGTGGTTAATTTCGGCCAAGCTCCTTTCGTGTCGGATCTGGGTTCAATAAACGGTTGAAGCGCCTGAGCGCCTACTAGAAAGTCGAATAGCCGGTCAATCCCGCGCGCGGCGACTTTAAGCCATGGTTCACGGTCTGGGTCGCGAAGGACATAGGTCGGCCGTTGATTGGCGAAACTATCGAGGATCTTAGTACCTTTTTGGTCGTAAATGCGAATGCGCGATTGGTTTTGCTGACCGAACTGGATGACATAAGCTGCTTTGTTTTCTTGGGCGACTAGAGGCAAGCTGTGGGCCAAAAAAGTGGCTTGGTTGCGCGCGGTCTGTTCGCGCTCGGCAATTAACCGCACGCGGTAGCTGTCGAGGAAAAATAGCCCGGCGCCGAGCAACGCCAAAACGAACAGGTTTACAGCAAGGATTCGGGTGGTTAGCGATAACCCCCGGCTCCATCCCAACTGTAGATCAGCGGGCTCAACTGTCGGCGAAGCGATATCCGGCCCCATAAAGCGTATCGATTGCGGTGAATTCGGGGTCAATTTCTCGGAATTTACGGCGTAGCCTTTTAATGTGGCTGTCGATGGTGCGATCATCGACATAAACATCGTCCTGATAGGCGGCATCCATCAATTGGTCGCGGGTGCGGACAACGCCTGGTCGGATAGCTAACGCCTCCAGGATCATAAACTCTGTTACAGTCAGCATAAGCGACCGCCCATCCCATTTGACCTGATGGCGGGCTGGGTCCATTTCCAGATTTCCGCGCTTCATTGGTTCGGGTTCGGATCCCGCTTCGCCATTAACGATAGCCTTGTCATAGGTTGCGCGTCGTAAAATGGCCTTCACGCGTGCGATTAACAAACGCTGCGAAAATGGCTTCGTGATGTAATCATCGGCGCCCATGGCAAGGCCAAGAGCTTCATCGAGTTCTTCATCTTTCGATGTCAGGAAAATGACGGGCATGTCACTTTTTTCGCGCAACCGCCGTAGCAGTTCTAACCCGTCCATCCGGGGCATTTTGATATCGAAAATACCCAAATCAGCCGGGTTCTCCAGCAGTGCCTTCAACGCAGTCTCTCCATCCGAATAAATCCGGGTCACATATCCTTCCGCCTGCATCGCAATGGACACAGAGGTTAGGATATTCCGGTCATCGTCGACCAAGGCGATATTGGNACTCATCCCGCGGTTATAGTCAGGCAAGGGCTTGGGTTCAATGCATTGCTCTTTAAAGGCAAAGTCTTCCGTGGATAACGTTTTTCTCGTCAAATCCATCCGCCCCGCATTTGACCTTGCTCTACGCATCGTATACCGGCGGCACCTTCCTCGGTGCATACGTATGCACCAGATTCGCAACTTTCGCCGGAGCAGCCAATGTCGACACCACTGAATATCGCACTTTCACAACAGGGTTTCGGCACAGATGCAGATCTGCATTGCAATTTAGGCACCGCCCAGCTGGTTGAGGCAGCGCTTGCGAATAAAGAGGGGATAATGGCCAAGGATGGCCCGTTGGTGGTCAAGACCGGCTTGCATACTGGACGCTCGGCAAAGGATAAATATATTGTTCGCGATGTCGAAACCGAAAACAGCATTTGGTGGGGCAAAACCAATGTGGGGATGGATCCCGCACATTTTGCTGTATTGAAAGAGGATTTTATCGCTGCTCTGGGCGGCAAGGACAAATTATACGTCGCTGACCTGTTCGGTGGATCGCAACCAGAGCACCGTGTTAACGTCCGCGTGATCAACGAATTTGCTTGGCACAACCTCTTCATTCGCACGTTGCTTGTTCGGCCCACACAGCATGAATTAGCTGGCTTTGTGCCTGAATATACAATCATCGATTTACCAAGTTTCCGCGCAGACCCTGCACGTCATGGTTGCCGCAGCGAAACGGTTGTCGCGGTCAACTTTACTGAGAAGCTTATTCTCATTGGCGGCACTGCTTATGCGGGTGAAATGAAAAAGTCCGTGTTTGGCATTCTCAATTATCTTCTGCCGGTAAAGGGCGTGATGCCCATGCACTGCTCGGCCAATATCGGCGCCGATGGCCATACTGCCGTCTTCTTTGGCCTGTCGGGCACGGGCAAGACAACATTGTCAGCCGACGCCAGCCGCACGTTGATTGGTGACGATGAACATGGTTGGTCGGACACCGCTGTGTTCAACTTCGAAGGCGGCTGCTACGCTAAGATGATTCGTTTGTCCCCTGAAGCCGAGCCGGAGATTTTTGCTACAACAAAGCGTTTCGGCACTGTACTCGAAAATGTCGTTATTGACCCAGAAACGCGTGAGCTTGATTTCGACGATAACAGCCTTGCGGAAAACAGCCGCGGTTCATACCCAATTGAATTCATTCCGAACACATCGGAAAAGAATATGGGGCCAGTGCCCAACACGATCATTTTCCTGACCGCTGACGCATATGGCGTGCTTCCGCCCATCGCGCGGCTTACGCCCGATCAGGCGATGTATCATTTTCTGTCAGGTTACACAGCGCGTGTGGCTGGAACAGAGATTGGTGTGACTGAACCGGAGGCGACATTCTCCACCTGCTTCGGCGCGCCATTCATGCCGCGTCATCCCAGCATTTATGGCAATTTGCTAAAGGAACGCATTGCCAAGGGTAAGGTACAGTGCTGGCTGGTTAACACGGGGTGGACAGGCGGTAAGGCCACGATGCCGGGCATTAGCCGTATGCCGATTAAAGCGACGCGCGCGCTGCTCAATGCTGCGCTTGACGGCAGCCTCAATAATGCAGAATTCCGAATGGACCCCAACTTTGGATTTGAATTTCCGGTGGCGGTTCCAGGTGTCGACAGTGGCATTCTTGACCCACGTTCCGCATGGGCAGACAGCGCGGAATATGATGTGACTGCGCAAAAATTGGTGCAGCAATTCATCGACAATTTTGCGCAATTTACCGACCATGTCGATGAAGGCGTAAAACAATCGGCGCCCAAGGCAGCTTAACCCGTCCGAACATGACCGGATCAATTGTTCGTCCGGCACATGTCTAAATTCGAAGTGCGCTTATTCAAGGATGACGCGTCGATTGAAGCCATCGGTGAAGGCTTGCTTTCGGCAAAGCCGCCGCGTGAGGCGTGGACGCATGAGGCGCATCTGGCCGCGTGTAGTTGGCTGGTGCGCGCGCGAGGTGACATTGATACCGAACGCGAACTGCCTCTCATTATTGCAGCTTATAACGCAGCGGTCGGCGGGGTGAATGACGATACGCAGGGCTATCATCACACGATTACGCAGGTATATATTGCAGCAGTTAAAGCCCATTTAGCAGAAGTGGGGCACGACTTGCCGTTGTATAAGGCAGTCAACGCATTACTTCTTTCGGAGCGAGGAAGCCGTGATTTGCCACTTCGGTTTTACTCCAAAGAACGGCTGTTTTCGGTTCAGGCACGGCGGACATTTGTTGCGCCAGACCGCCTTAGCCTCAAACATATTTAGGCCGACATTTCGCGCACCCTGTCAGCTGTCACGGCCGTGGCGTTTTGTGTCATTTGTCCTGCATAAATTTCTTGCCGGTAAAGACAGTAATCACCGACAAAGTGACAAACATTGCAACCTGATACGCAACGGTAATGGGCAGGAAATAGTCCAATCCGCCAACGATCAACGCTGCCAGGGCGATCCACATTAGGTATCGCCATGGCGAGGCCATTTCAGCTGCGCCGAGCACAAGGCCAAGTGAAAGCCAGAACCAGTGAGTAGATATTGTGTCGAGCCATTCTGCCATTGTAGCACTCCCAAAAATTCGAAACGCGAAACCATAGACCGCACCAAAACCCTCAGCTGCCAGGTGGAAGGCCTTCTGCAGATTCAGTCGCTCGGCGGCCAATGCTCAAGACTGCTATTTCGCAGTTTTTTAGCGTTATGCCTGTTTATCGCTCATGGCCAGTGGCTCTTTCGCCAATCCGCCGATTTCGCCAAGCGTCTTGATCAATTGCGCTGCCTCAACTGCGGATCGGATGCTTTTTGCATTTGGTTAGGTGTCGGGTCGAGGTCGGCTATGTCGAATTAGGGGTCGCATGATTGAATTGATGCATGTACCGAGCAAATTTGAAGGTAGAACGTTCCCGCCATGCGATGGGTGACGTCGTGTCTTAGTCCGGAGCGAACCATCATGCGGCTTGTACATTCAGCTATTTTAGTCGGTCTTGTGGGCTTTTTGGCAAGCCCAGTTCTATCCAAGGCTGTGACTGAGGCCGATTTGCGCGCGCACATTGCCATTCTTGCCAGCGATGATTTTGAGGGCCGCAAACCGGGTACTGCAGGTGAAGCCAAAACGGTCAAATATATTGCCGAGCAATGGGCGCAGGCAGGCTTAAAACCCGCTGCTGCCGATGGCGGCTGGTTTGAACCGGTACCGCTCATTCAACGTGGGCAGGACGGTTTTGGTTACAGCTTTAATGCAAATGGACGGAAATTGCGCGTTGGATCGGATGACATTGTTCTGATTGGCAAGCAGGCGGAATATGTGCGTGGCAACCTGCCGCTCGTTTTCGCAGGCATGGGCGTAAAGTCCGATGGAACTGTTGGCGCCGATGTGGTGGGCAAGGCGGTCCTCGTCCTGTTTGATGCCGAAAATGTCCCGGACAAGATGAAGTCCCCCAGAGCGCGGCGTGAGGCATTGGTCGCGGCCGGTGCGGAAGCCATTATCTTTGTGGGCGACAGCAAGGGCAGTTGGCCATCGCTGCGCCGGTTACTGTTGTCGCGTCCGATAGCGCTTGAAAGCCGAGAGACGCGGGCGTCACTTGAAGGTGCTGTTACAAGCGAATTTGCGGTAGGCTTGGTTACTGCCGCAGGGCAGGATTGGGACACGTTACGTGCCCACGCAAAACAAGCGGATTATGTCGGAGAATCGCTTGGCATAGATGCAGACTTCAATGTTAAAACAGATATTTATCGTTTTAACAGCTCGAATGTCATCGGTAAAATACCGGGCCGTAAAAAGAACAGTGGCGCTTTGATGTATATGGGCCATTGGGACCATTTGGGTATATGCGCGCCAGAGGGCGCGCCGGATCGCATCTGCAATGGGGCGGTCGATAATGCCAGCGGCATCGCGGTGATGAACGAAGTGGCCAAGGCATTGGCAAAGAAGAAGCATGATCGTGACATTTATTTTGTGGCGACCACAGCCGAGGAAAGCGGCTTGCTTGGCGCATATGCCTTTGCACAAAAGCCAGTGCTCCCGCTGGATCAGATTATCCTTTCGTTAAACGTCGACACCATCGCCATCGCGTCCCGGGGGTCTAAAGTAGCAATCATTGGTCGTGGCACAACGCCGCTGGATTCTGCGGTCGAGGCTATTGCCAAAAAGACGGGGCGTATGATTGAAAGCTCTACCAACGCCAATGCTTTCATTCAACGGCAAGACGGTTGGGCGCTGACGCAAAAGGGCGTTCCGGCACTGATGGTTGGCGGATCGTTTGCGGACCTTGATCTTTTGCAGAAATTTTTGGGTAGTGACTATCATGGCCCAAATGACGAGTTGACCGACAGCACCGAATTGGGCGGTGCAGCCGAAGATACCGACCTGCACATTGCGCTTGGCCGTTACTTTGCCGACACGCGAAAATATAAATCGAAGAAGGCTGGCGAATAAAAGGGTTACTGTTTACATGGGCCGCCACGAATCAAAGCTTAAAGCGGTGGCCACATGAAAGAAATTCCCCTCGGACTGACATTTGACGACGTGCTGTTGCAGCCCGGGCCGTCGGACATTTTACCGAGCCAAGCGGACACGCGAACGCGGCTTACCAAAAGCATTTCGCTTAACATTCCTGTTTTGTCTTCTGCGATGGATACCGTGACTGAAGCACGCATGGCCATTGTCATGGCGCAGCTTGGCGGGATTGGCGTTTTGCACCGTAACTTAACCATCGAAGAACAATGCGCTGCTGTCCGTCAGGTAAAGCGCTTTGAAAGCGGTATGGTCGTGAACCCCATCACCATCGCGCCGAGCGCCACCTTGGCTGAAGCACAGGCACTGATGCTGGCGAATGCGATTTCCGGTATTCCGGTGGTTGAGGCGAGCGGCAAGCTTGCCGGGATATTGACCAACCGCGATGTTCGTTTTGCCGAAAACCCGACGCAGCCTGTGTCCGAATTGATGACGCACGAAAATTTGGCGACGGTATCTGCTTCGGTCTCGCAGGAAGAAGCGCGGCGTTTGCTGCATCAACGACGGATCGAAAAGCTGCTCGTCGTCGACGATGCCTATCATTGCATTGGCCTGATCACCGTTAAGGATATCGAGAAGGCCGTTCTCTATCCGAACGCCACCAAGGACGGTTCCGGTCGGTTGCGCGTTGCAGCGGCGACTACCGTAGGCGAAAAGGGCCTGGNGTATACCAAGGCGTTGATTGATGCTGAATGCGATTTGATTGTTGTCGATACNGCACATGGCCACAGTGCCATGGTTGCCGCGGCAGTCGCTGAAATCAAACGTATGGCGCCTGAGGTTCAGGTTGTTGCCGGCAATGTCGCCACTGCCGCCGCCACCCGGGCGCTAATCGACGCAGGCGCAGATGGCATTAAAGTCGGCATTGGCCCCGGTTCCATCTGCACCACCCGCGTCGTTGCAGGCGTTGGCGTGCCGCAATTGACGGCCATTATGGAATCAGCAGCGGAAGCTGCAAAATCCGGGATACCCGTGATAGCCGACGGCGGTTTGCGGACATCGGGTGACGTTGCCAAGGCGCTCGCGGCGGGTGCGTCATCGGTGATGGTCGGATCATTGCTGGCGGGCACCGAAGAGGCCCCGGGTGACACGTTCCTGTATCAAGGACGCACCTACAAAAGCTATCGTGGCATGGGCAGCGTCGGGGCAATGGCGCGTGGTTCGGCCGACCGCTATTTTCAGCAAGATATCAAGGATCAGCTTAAGCTGGTTCCAGAGGGCATTGAAGGGCAGGTGCCTTACAAGGGACCCGCGCGCGATGTTATTCACCAGCTGGTGGGCGGCGTAAAGGCGGCTATGGGCTATACAGGTTCGCGCACGATCGCCGACCTTCAGGAACGCGCGCAGTTTGTGCGCATCACCAATGCCGGATTACGGGAAAGCCATGTTCATGACGTTACAATTACACGCGAAGCGCCCAATTATCCGACGCGATAAGGCATGAGGCCCGCTGCGCGCCTGCAATCGGCCATAGAATTGGTCGATCAAATCATTCTTGCGGCCCGCGACGGCGGTGCATCCGCGGACCAGATTGCCAAACGCTTTTTCGCCGAGCGGCGCTATGCGGGGTCAAAAGACCGCCGCGCTGTGCGCGATTTGGCGTGGGGCGTCATACGGCGGTTTGGAAAGCGTCCCGCAACCGCGCGCTCGGCGTTTGCCGCGATGGCGGATGCTGATTCGGAGCTCGCGGCTTTATTTGACGGCAGTGATTATGGTCCCGCGGTCATCGACCCGGCTGAGGCGCGCTCAACAGGTGGCGCTTTGCCGAAATGGCTAAAGCCGTTGTTTTCCCCGCATATTGACGAGGCCGAACAAGCGTCCTTGCTTGACCGCGCACCGATGGATCTGCGCGTGAACGCTCTAAAGGCCCGCCGCGAGGAAGTTGCCGCCGTGCTGCCCGAGGCGGAGGTTTTGCCTGCTCTGGAATTTGCGCTGCGTCTGCCCGGCGGTACAGCGATTGACAACCATCCTGCTGTCGAAAGTGGTCATGTCGAAATTCAGGATTTAGGCAGTCAGTTGATCGCTGAGGCGTGTCAGGCGAAGGGGCTTGGCATCGTGCTTGACCTATGCGCTGGCGCTGGCGGCAAGACGCTGGCCTTGGCTGCGGCTATGCGCAACTCAGGCCGCTTGATTGCCACAGACACAAACCGCAACCGTTTGGACCAGCTTAAGCCGCGTGCGGCCCGGGCAGGGGCAACGAACGTCGAAACACGGCTGCTGAACCCGAATAAGGAAAAGGATATGCTGTCCGATCTTGCGGGTGGCTGTGACCTCGTTCTCATCGACGCCCCATGCTCGGGCAGCGGAACGTGGCGGCGCAACCCCGAAACGCGCTGGCGNCTAGACGCCGCCCGTTTGAAGCGCGTAATTGATGAACAGGCCAAGCTTCTGGACATCGGTTCGGAAATGGTCGCGCGTAGCGGGCATTTGGTATATGCGGTGTGCTCGTTGATTGAAAATGAGGGCAAAGGCCAAGTGGCGGCATTTTTGAAATCGCATAAGGGCTGGCGCGCTTCTGACACCGGCGTTTCAATGGGCCGCGCGGATGGCGACGGCGTATTGCTGACACCTATGCATGATGGCAGTGACGGATTTTTCTTCGCGAGGCTTCAAAAGCTGTGATAGCGTCGATTTTCGAACGAATTTGGATATTTTTTATGCGCTTTTCGCCTGCAGCCATTGCCCTTTCGCTTACCTTTGCAATTATGTCGAGTGCGAGCATTGGCGGGCGGGCGGACGTTGACGCCCGCTCAATTGCGTTATTGAAAACGGGCGATCAGGAAGCCAGCGCTGGCCGCCTCGATATTGCGATTGGCTGGTACGAGTCCGCGCTTGCGGTCGACCCGCGCAATGGTGCTGCCTATGTTGCAATGGCACGTGCCGTAAAGACCCAAGGGTTGGAGGGTAAGGCGGTCGGCTTCTACAAAGAAGCGCTTGAACTTGAACCGAATGATCAGATTGCCTTGGCAGAACAGGCTGATATTTTTATCTCCAAGGGTGCATTGGAAATCGCGCGTAAGAACATTGCACGGTTGCGAACGCTGTGCCGCGCCAATTGTAACGCCCCAACACAGCTTTCATTGGCGATTGATGCTGCGTCCCAGAAACAGCAGGCGCAGGCTGGTGCCGTTGATCTCAAAGCGACTTTGGGTGCTCCGCTGGAGCCAAAGGCGAACTAATTTTGCCCTGAGTACTGCCTAAATNAGGTCGGCAAATTCCGCGAGAATATTTTCGTACAGCCGCTTTTTGAACGGCACTATGAGTTGCGGCAACATCGGCGCATCCACCCACTGCCAACTGCTGAATTCCCGATGCTCGGTTTCAATGTTGATATCCGCATCGGTGCCTTTGAACCGCATCAAAAACCAGTTTTGCCGTTGACCGCGATATTTACCCTTCCAGATCCGCCCGATCATATCGTCAGGCAAATCATAGAAATGCTCATCGCGGCTGCGGGCCAGCACGTCGACCAAATCAGCGCGGACCCCAGTTTCTTCAAATAATTCCCGTAATGCGGCGGTCTCTGCATCTTCGCCGTCATCAATACCGCCCTGCGGCATTTGCCAGGCGTCCGCGCCTTCGGGCCGGTCCAAGCGTTGGCCAACAAATATCTTGCCTTGCATATTGGCGAGCATGATACCCGCGCAAGGGCGGTAAGGCATTTCTTCAAATGTAGTGGTCATGCGGCGAGCGTTACTTCAGCGAGCATGATTTTCAAAGCCCTGATATAGCCTTCAACGTCAGTTTGAACCGACGGAATGGCTTGGCGAATGTTGATATGGCCATGAATATTGCCATCGGCACTAATGTGCTGAACATGAACGCCGGCCTGTTTTAGCTTTTCGACATAAGCAAGGCCCTGATCCCGCAATGGGTCAAGGCTGGCGGTCGTCACAAGGCTTGGCGGCATGCCTTCTTGCGGAAAATTCAGCGGCTCGGAACGATAGTCACCCGGCGATGCCGCATGGCCTTCGCCAAAATACACCATAGCTCCCTCCGTAAGCAAAAAGCCATTGGCAAATTCGCGCATGCTTGGCCAATCGGCATCAAGCGTGACAACGGGATAGATGGGAAATTGTACCAGCACGGGAACGGCAGCAGGCTTATCGCGCAGCGCCATAGTGGTGACGATGGTCAAGTTGCCGCCGGCACTGTCGCCCGATGTGATGAGGCCAGTGACCTCTAGTCCGAGTTCTGTCGGGCTGCTCGCAATCCAGCGCGTCGCGGCTTCACAATCTTCTGCCGGGGCGGGGAATGGATATTCTGGCGATAACCTGTAGTCTATGGAGATAACTGGCAGGTCCAATAAGCGCGCGACTTCCGCGCAATAGGGCTCGTAGGTATAAAGACTGCCGATCACGAAGCCACCGCCATGGTAGAACACCATGACTGGCCCGGCGCCGCGGTCGCTGCGGCTATCGTAAACGCGGGCGGGGATATTGCCTGTGGGGCCGGGGATTTCAATGTCGCGGATGACCGCTAGTTCGCCCACTGGCGCGTCGGCAACGTCGCGCATGGCCGTTGTCATCGCACGCGCCTCATCGGCAGAGACTTCCCAGAATTTAGGGCCAGGAACTGCGTTCAAAAACTGAAGGAATAAGGCCACATCAGGGCGGACGAAGGGGGCGGTTATAGTCATCTTAATCTCCTTGTTGTCCTTGCGATAGGGCGGTGCGCGGGGCAGGTCCAGCACATTGAAACCCAAAAAATTTTATTAACATGTAGGCTGACGTCATAGCCACTTCGCGCTCCGAGCCCTTACGTGAACAAAATCTCTGATATTGATAGCGCCGTATTGCCATTTCACGGTGTTTCCGTCAGCACAAGTAAATGGATAATCTTACACACAGCCTCGTTGGCGCATTGCTCGGCCAAATGGGCTTGAAGCGGAAAACTGGCCTTGCGATGCCAACGCTGATTATTGCGGCCAATATTCCAGACATTGATGCGATAACGACGCTGCTTGGCGGGCAACAGCATCTGGCGCTTCGACGCGGACTTACGCATGGGCCTATTGCTATGCTTGTCCTGCCGCTGCTGCTCTGGGGCGCTATGCTTGCGTTCGATCGTTGGCAGACAAAGCAAGGAAAGCGGCCGGAAAAGCGATTGCCAGTGCATAAAGGCTGGTTGCTGGCTCTCGCCTATATCGGCTGCTTGAGCCATCCGATGTTCGATTGGTTCAACAGCTATGGCATCCGTTTGCTTGAGCCATTTTCAAGCCAGTGGTTCTATGGCGACACCTTGTTCATTATCGACATCTGGTTGTGGGCTGCACTGATTACTGGTGTTTGGGTTTCGCGGCGCCGTGAGCACACCGGCAAAGCACATTGGCGCACGCCTGCTCTCATAAGCTTCGCAGCCATCTGTGCTTATATTTTAGCCAATGGCCTTATCACCGGCCGCGCTGAGCAATTGACGGCCGAGGCTGTGCAGAAAACGTTTAACGTGGCACCCACTTTGGTGGTTGCCAATCCGGTACCAGTGCAATTCTGGAAGCGCGAGATGCTGTGGCGCAACAACCGCCATTACGGGCAAGGTAGCTATACAGTGTTCGATGACGTAAGAATCGATAATTCCATGCGCGCGCATTATATGGGCGTTGCGGATAAAAATGCGTTCGAGGCTAACGTCACCAGAGGGTTGCCCTTGCTGTTTTGGTCACGCATGCCCGTCGCGCAGATAGTGGATGCAGGCAATAAGCGGACGTTGAAGATATCCGATCAGCGTTTTACCGATCCTTTGGTCGGCGACCGATTTAGTGCCTACTTCCCCATCGGAGACGAAAGCAAATGAACGCCCCAGTCATCCTCTGGTTCCGCCGTGACTTGCGCCTTGCCGACCAGCCAGCATTGGCAGCGGCAGTGGCGAGCGGCGCGCCAGTCATTCCAATCTATATTCTCGATGACGATACGCCAAAACATCGCAAGATGGGTGCGGCCTCGCGCTGGTGGTTGCACCACAGTCTGACCGCGCTTGATGCCGATTTGCAGGCGCTGGGTTCGCGGTTGATCCTACGAGCCGGTAAATCGGACGAGGTTTTATTCGCGTTGGCCGAGGAAACCGGTGCATCAGCCATTCACTGCATGCGCCATTATGAACCATGGTGGCGCAATGCGGAGAAGGCTGTTGCCAATGGCTTGCGCCAAGGTTGTGCGTTCATATGCCATGACGGCAATTATCTGCTTCCCGCAGGCAGCGTTTCCACGGGCAGCGGCGGACAGTATAAAATCTACACGCCGTTCATGCGGGCCTTGTGGCAGCATATGCCACCGCCTGCGCCGTTGGCACTGCCCACGCATATCGCTGTGCCTGAGAATTGGCCAGCAAGCGAGAATATCGGCGAATGGACCTTGCTGCCCACTACGCCTGATTGGTCGGGCGGCATGATCAACATGTGGACGCCCGGCGAGGCGGGGGCCCAAAAGCGTCTTGAGGATTTTGTCGCTAAGGCAGGGCTTTACGACGAGAAACGGAACCTGCCATCGGTGGAAGGTTCATCGTTCTTGTCTGCACATCTGCACTTTGGCGAGATTTCACCTGCCGCATGCTGGCATGCAACGATGCATGCAGGTGGATCCGTTGATGTTTTTCTAAAGGAATTAGTTTGGCGGGACTATGCGCAGAATGTCATCGTTCAAATGCCCGAATATGGCGCCAAGAACGCGCGGGATGCGTTTGATAGATTACCGTGGCGAGACGTATCCGATCCGGCGGTGAAGGCAGATTTTGTTGCGTGGACCAAAGGGCGGACGGGCTATCCCATTGTTGATGCTGGAATGCGACAATTATGGGCGACTGGGTGGATGCACAATCGGGTGCGGATGATTGCTGCGTCGTTCTTGGTCAAGCATCTCTTGATTGACTGGCGCGAAGGCGAGAAATGGTTTTGGGATACGCTTGTCGACGCAGATTATGGCAGCAACAGCGTCAATTGGCAGTGGACCGCGGGGACTGGTGTCGACAGCAACATGTTCGTGCGGATTATGGCGCCGCTGTCGCAGTCGGAGAAATTCGATGCCGCGCGCTATATCCGCGAATGGGTGCCCGAACTGGCGGATCTGCAGGCGCCTTATATTCACGATCCGGATGAATATGGCGCGCGTCCGAAAAACTATCCGCTCAAGATCATTGGCCATAAAGCTGCGCGTGAGCGTGCGTTAAAGGCGCATGAGGTGGTGAAGGGCTAAGGGAGGCAGGGTGACAGTCAGGGGAGTATAAAGTGACGGCGATATGCGCGCAGAGTGACGAGACTTTTGACTAACCTTCTAACACCAACCGATGCCCACTCGCGAACATGGTTGGCAGCATATTTAATATCGCATCGGCAACAACGGTTGGTTCCTTGACCGTCGCTGGGTCTTCCCCGGGATAGGCCTTCGCGCGCATTGCTGTGCGCGTGCGGCTTGGGTCAACGACTGCAGTGCGAACTTGCGACAGGTTCTTGACCTCTTCGCCATAGCTATCGACCAGATTTTCCAACGCTGCCTTTGATGCGCCATACGCGCCCCAGAATGCGCGCGGAGTTGCGCCTACGGACGAGGTCAGCGCGATCAAGCGGCCAGCCTCGCTTTTGCGCAATAAGGCGTCGAACGAGGCGATCATGACTTGCTGTGCAGAGACGTTCAACGTGAACAGGCGCGCGAACTCCGCGCCGTCTATCGCGGACACTGGGCTAAGCGTGCCAAGCATCGCGGCATTGAGAATAAGGATATCAAGTTTGCCCCATCGCTGGGTCACTGCGGCGGAAAGCCGAGCGATGCTGTCGCCGTCAGTTAAATCGAGCGGCGCAATGGTGGCGCTACCGCCAGCCTCAAAAATCGCGTCTTCGACAGCTTCAAGATCTTTGGCTGTGCGAGCGGTCAGGATGACATGGGCACCTTGCGCTGCCAGTGCCGTTGCCGTTGCCGCGCCTATTCCGCGACTTGCGCCGGTGACCAGCGCAACCTTGCCTTCAAATATCTTCGTCATCGCCTAAGCCGGCTTCCGGTCGCCAAGCATCATTAGGTCGCTCGCCTCATGCTCTTCATGGTCGGAAAGGGTGGTAGGATAATCGCCTGTGAAGCACGCGTCGCAATATTGCGGCTTGTCTAGATGGCGCGAATCTTCGCCAAGCGCCCTGTACAGCCCGTCGATGGACAAGAAGGCGAGGCTGTCAGCCTGAATAAACTGCCGCATTTCTTCTACATCCATCCGGCTGGCGAGCAGCTTGGAACGTTCGGGTGTGTCGACGCCGTAAAAGCAGCTGTTCATCGTCGGCGGGCTAGCGATGCGCATATGCACCTCGGCGGCTCCAGCCTCGCGCATCATCTGCACGATCTTAAGCGATGTTGTGCCGCGTACGATGGAATCGTCGATTAGGACAATGCGTTTGCCCGCAACGAGATTGCGGTTGGCGTTATGCTTTAGCTTTACGCCTAAATGGCGCACGCCGTCGCCTGGCTGAATGAAGGTGCGTCCGACATAATGTGATCGGATGATCCCAAGCTCGAACGGGATTTTGGCAGCCTCTGCATAACCGATAGCAGCAGGCGTACCGCTGTCAGGTACTGGGATGACATAATCGACATCAACGCCATTTTCGCGCGCCAATTCAGCGCCAATGGCCTTGCGGACCGAATAGACGCTGATGCCTTCAACGATGGAATCGGGTCGTGAAAAATAGACATGCTCAAAAATGCATGGGCGTTGCGATACGGGAATGAAAGGCTTGTGCGACTGGATTTCAGTCCCGCGCACAACTACCAATTCGCCGGGTTCAACAGACCTGATATATTCCGCACCGACGATATCGAGCGCCACGGTTTCTGAAGCAAAGATGATGGTATCGCCAAGTTTGCCCATCACCAAAGGACGAATGCCCAGTGGGTCGCGGCAGGCAATCATACCCTCAGTGGTCAAGCAAAGGAGGGAATACGCGCCCTCAACGCGCTTCAACGCGTCAATGAGCCGATCAAGCAACGTCCGGTAGCCAGAGGTGGCTACCAGATGGATGATGACTTCGGTGTCGGATGTGGACTGAAAAATCGATCCGCGACGCACAAGGTCGCGGCGCACCGTCATGGCGTTTGAAATATTACCGTTGTGCGCGATAGCAAAGCCGCCAGTGGCAAGGTCAGCATATAAGGGCTGGACATTGCGCAGTGATGTCTCGCCAGTGGTCGAATAGCGGACATGGCCAATCGCGCATCGCCCAGCGAGACCGCCCATAATTTCCTCGCGGTCAAAATTGCCCGCAACATGGCCCATTGCACGGTGCGTATGGAAATCATGATCATCATAACTAGTGATGCCCGCAGCCTCTTGGCCGCGATGTTGGAGCGCATGGAGCCCCAGCGCCACCATGGCAGAGGCGCCTTCAGTGTCATAGACACCAAAAATCCCGCACTCCTCACGAAGTTTGTCGTCATCAAAAGGGTCGGTGGTCAGCATATTTCGANTCCCGCTGCTCTTCGCTGGGTCGCCTATAGGCATGACGGTGCCTTATGTCTCCCCTTGTCGNNCGGTTGTAACAAAGAAAATGTTGGCAGGGCTTTTGTGCATAGGTTAGGCATGCGCAATGACCGACGAAAGAGAAAGCGGATTGACGCTAAACCCCAAATATGATGCCAACGGTTTGGTGACCGCAGTGATTACGGACGAAGCCGATGGAGCGGTGTTAATGGTGGGGTACATGAATGCAGAGGCGCTTGCGAAGAGCATGGAAACCCGCACAACTGTGTTCTTTTCCCGCAGCCGCCAGCGGCTTTGGCAAAAGGGCGAAAGTAGCGGGAATGTCCTGCACATCGTTGATATGCGCATCGACTGCGATCAAGATGCAATCTGGATAGTCGCCCGGCCGGAAGGTCCGACGTGCCACACCGGTACACGCAGTTGCTTTTATCGTAGGGTCACTGATGCGGGGCTTGAGCCCGTTTGAGGCTATCGACCATTACCCGCGGCGCCCTGTTTTGCCTTTTGTTGTGGTGGCGGGTCTAGACAACCTTGCCGCCCTTTAGCATATGGCGAACGCGCCCTTGAACGGGCAAGCGGTCAAACGGAGTATTTCCGGCTAATGCAGCCATACGGTCACCGTCGACTTGCCATGGGGCGTCTGGATTAATTAGGATCAGATCGGCCTCTTGCCCTTCTGCAATATGGCCTGCGTTCAATCCCAATATCTTTGCGGGGTTAGACGCAAGGAGTTCAAACATTCGGCCGGTCGAGATGACATTGGCGCGCACGAGGTTGAGCGACAGTGCCAGCAACGTTTCTGCGCCCGCCATGCCAGGCGCGCTTTCGGAAAAAGGCAGCCGCTTGTCCTCTGGACCACGCGGGTCATGTCCGGATGCGATGACGTCAATGGTGCCATCGGCAATCGCTGCGATGCAAGCCAGTCGGTCGCTTTCCTGACGTAAGGGCGGCGAAAGGCGCGCAAAGGTGCGGAAATCGGAAATGGCGTTGTCTGATAAAAACAGATGTGCAGGCGTAATGCCACACGTAACGTGCAGCCCCTTTGCCTTTGCGCCGCGGATCAGATCAAGCCCGCGTGCGGTGGTGACTTGCCGAAAATGCACATGCGCGCCGCTTTCTTCAGCCAGCATAAGGTCGCGCGCGATGGCAAGCGTTTCAGCGACGATTGGTGCGCTTGATATGCCAAGCAAAGTGGCCGTCTCGCCCGCAGTCGCCACGGCATGACCAGCTACACCTGAATCTTCGCAATGCAGAATGACGGGAAGGTTAAGCGCGGCACAATATTGCATGATCCGCAGCATCACGCCGCTGTCGGATATCCATTTGCGGCCAGTGGCAACGCCGATTGCGCCCGCTTCTTTCATCAGCGCGATTTCCGCCATCCGAAGCCCATCAAGCCCCTGGGTCGCAGCGGCGAGGGGATGCACCCACAAATCAGGCTTACCCTTCAACGCAGCGAAGCGCACGGTGGCAGGATCGTCATGTACTGGCAACTGGTCGGGCATCAACGCCGCGCGGGTAATCCCACCAAAGCGGAAGGCTGGCTTGTCCGTTTTGAACACGCCAAAATCGATAATGCCGGGCGCAACGATGAGCCCGCTTGCATCGACGTGATCCGCAATGGGTGCAGCCTTGCCAACTGATGCAATTTTGCCGTCTTCAATATGCAGGTGCAGCGGTTCAGCCTTGTCTGCGCCGGGCAATATGACATGGCCGTGAATGATGTTGACGCCGGTCATGCCCAGCCCTCCTGACCGCGCGCTTTGCGGGTCAATATATCAAGGCAGGCCATGCGCACCGCGACACCCATTTCAACCTGTTCGATAATGGCGGAGCGTTCGACATGGTCNGCTACGCTGCTTGCGATNTCAACGCCTCGGTTCATNGGGCCGGGGTGCATNACCAGTGCGTCAGGCTTGGCCAATGCAAGCCGCCGTTCGTCGAGGCCATAAAGATGGAAATATTCACGAGGCGANGGAATGAAATCGCCCTGCATGCGCTCGCTTTGAAGGCGCAGCATCANGATCACGTCGGCCCCGTTGAGCGCCGCATCGAAATTGCTGAAGGGAATAGCGCCAAAGGCCTCTATGCCGCTGGGCATCAGGGCCGGAGGCGCAACAACGCGGACTTCTGCGCCGAGCGATTTGAGGCAGAACAGGTTCGACCGCGCAACGCGGCTGTGCAGGACATCACCGCAAATGACCACTGTCTGACCTTCTATCTTGCCTTTGCGGCGCATGATGGTCAGCGCGTCGAGCAACGCCTGGGTCGGGTGTTCATGGCTGCCGTCGCCGGCGTTCAGGACAGGGCAGTCGACCTTGCTTGAAATCAATTGAACCGCGCCCGAACTGCCATGGCGAATCACAATGGCATCCGCGCGCATGGCGTTCAATGTCATCGCGGTATCAATAAGCGTTTCGCCCTTTTTCACGCTCGATTGCGCGGCGTGCATATTGACCACGTCGGCGCCAAGCCGCTTTCCAGCGATTTCGAACGACAATAATGTGCGCGTTGAATTTTCGAAAAAGGCATTGATGATCGTCAAGCCCGAAAGCCTATCATCATGTTTTGCGGCGCCAGAGCGGTTCAAGACCACCCATTGCTGCGCTTCTTTCAGGATGTAGAGGATTTCCCATTTCTGAAGACCGGCGATACCAAGCAAATGCTTGTGCGGAAAAGCATCCGACCCGCTTGGAAAGCTGTCGGCGGCAAAGGGCTGTGTCCATGTCATTAAAGCGATGCCCTTAATGGGGATTTGGGTGAGACTCAATCATTTTGTGGGATGTGCAATGCTTGCCAAAGCCTTCACGCTGAACTTGTTGCAGCATCTTACTTTTGGACGGCGCAACTAAGTCCCTAAAACAAGTTCAGGGGGACGGCGGCATGGTAAAGGAGCAGGGTGACGGCTGTGCTGCCCGCTAACCAAGGGTCAAAGCATCAATCGCGCCTTGCAGGATAAACGCCGCCGCCCCGCTGTCGATTTTCTCAGCGCGTTTAGCGCGGCTCATGTCAGCGGCGATCATATCACGTTCGACGGCCTGCGTTGACCAGCGTTCGTCGCGCAGCAATATAGGCAGGCCGAGATCTTCAATGTTGCGCGCAAATGCCCGGCTTGATTGGCTGCGTGGGCTTTCACTTCCATCCATGTTGAGCGGCAAACCAATGACAATGCCACGCGTCGGACGGGTCGCAATCGCAGCCTGTAGCTCAAACTTGTCCTTCGTAAACTTGCTGCGCTTGATCAAGTCAGCAGGCGAGGCAAAGGTCCAGCCAGCGTCACAAAAAGCGGTGCCAATGGTCTTGCTGCCGACATCAAGCCCAATTAGCACGCCACCTTCAGGCAATTGAGTGCGAAAGTCGGAAACCGATACATAAATCATTTTTGCAGATATTTCCGCAGCCGCCATGCAGCGTCCGCCCGGACATTGGCCCAGAACAGAGGAAAATCATACACATGGTAATTGTTGCCTGGCAGGACATAGGGACCAATCTCCGGCGGGTCGCCAATTAGCAAAAAGCCTTTGTCATCGCAGCGGGCGGGCACCGCACCCACAATCAATGCGCCAGTTATCATCTTATCGTCCGGCTTCAATGTGCCCAGATTTGCCTTCATCAAAGCAGCAGGTGCGGCACTACCATTTAACGGATTGGTGCATAACATAGCTGTGTCCTTGCGCGGCTGCCCGTCAAAGCCGTTGGTAGCGTTATAGACTTTAACCATACGGTCATATTCGGCCGGTTCGGCAAAGCTCTGCCAAGCCATGATGCAGCCAGTGTNATCGGGNCCCGTGCAGGCAGGTAGCCCCATTTTAGGCATGTCAGCGGTTACCGATATTGGCCAACCAACAACNTAGGCNGCGACAATCCGCTTTGCGATTGGNTTGCCTGCAACGCGGTCTTTTAACAAATGCGTGAGGTGCAATGCGCCTTGGCTGTGGCCTGCCAATATGATTGGGCGGTCTTTTTGGACTTTTGCCACAAATTCATCAAAAGCCAGCAAAATGTCCTGATACGCGGCGTCGAGTGCCTGCTGGCCCTCTGGCTTTGTCGTCAGAAACGCGCCAATTGCGGCCTGACGGTAGCGCGGCGCCCACATTTCGCCAGCGCTCGAAAAAGGGGATGCAAGACCTCGCAAGAAAAGCCGGGCACGGTCCTGAGATTGTGTGTCATTAAGCGGCGCGTTCCAATAATCCCTGCCAATATATGTCGTTGGATGCACAAAAAATATAGCGGCAGACCCGGGTATCTCTGCCTTAGCCACACCAGTAGGCAACCAATCTGCTGGATTGCCAATTTTGCCGGGGCGGG
>JGI25914J50564_10000004_pt1 | contig 74636 bp, 63 predicted proteins | sample LauGreSuBDMM15SN_2_FD_50564 | JGI IMG/M metagenome (IMG submission 50564) | reverse complement strand
CTAACTGGTCTAACAGGATTAACTGGTCTAACTGGACTAACTGGTCTTACTGGTCTTACTGGTCTTACTGGTCTTACTGGTCCAACTGGTCTAACTGGTCTTACTGGTCCAACTGGATTAACTGGTCCAACTGGTCTAACTGGTCCAACTGGATTAACTGGTCCAACTGGTCTAACTGGTCTAACTGGGCTAACTGGTCCAACTGGTCTTACTGGTCCAACTGGTCTAACTGGTCCAACTGGATTAACTGGTCCAACTGGTCTAACTGGTCCAACTGGTCTGACTGGTCTTACTGGTCCAACTGGACTAACTGGTCTTACAGGTCTTACTGGTCCAACTGGATTAACTGGTCTGACTGGTCTGACTGGTCCAACTGGACTAACTGGTCTAACTGGTCTTACTGGTCTTACTGGTCCAACTGGTCCAACTGGATTAACTGGTCCAACTGGACTAACTGGTCTTACTGGTCTTACTGGTCTTACTGGTCTTACTGGTCCAACTGGGCTAACTGGTCTTACTGGTCTTACTGGTCCAACTGGATTAACTGGTCTTACTGGTCTGACTGGTCCAACTGGACTAACTGGTCTTACTGGTCTTACTGGTCCAACTGGTCTAACTGGTCTAACTGGTCCAACTGGTCTAACTGGACTAACTGGATTAACTGGTCTAACTGGTCCTACAGGTCTTACAGGACGTACTGGACCTACTGGACCTACTGGAGCTACTGGATCTACTGGAGCTACGGGGCCTACTGGAATTGGTCCTACAGGCCCAACTGGTCCAACTGGATCAGGAGGTGTAGCTCTAACAACTATTAATAATTTCACAGCAAAACAAAATTTTCTTAATGGGATAGGTTTAAATAGTACCGCCTTATCAGCTCCAACTTCTGATATGATTGGATATCAATATACTAAAGAAGCCTCCCGTCTTAATTTTCCTAGATCAAATGAATATACATTTGGATCTGAAACGCTTACAGCGGGAACTGTTTGGCATTGTCATGTATATTATGAATTCCAACCATCAACAGCAGCTCAAGATTTTACCTCATGTGTATTAAGTATACAACCCGGTACTGTTTGGGGGCTTCACACAGTGCATAATTCTCTTGGGATTAGAGCTTGGCAACGTGCTGCTACAGGTACTGTTCTAGGAATGCATAAAGAAATAATAAGTGGAATATATGTAGTACCAGCATCTCCAAATAATAAAATATGTTGGGGAGCGTGGATATATTGGCCCGAGGGTGTTTGGGATTGCTACCGAGCCCATTTAACTTTAACAAGAATTGCTTAAAAATTGTAATTTATTTTAAAAAAAATTGAAATCATTTTATACTATAATAAAATCTAATTATATAACAAAAATGTCATCAATCATGAATCTTTCTATTTTAAATTTGGATAAAGGACAAGATTTTGGATTATGTGGAAAAGGAATAAATTCTAAAGGAGAAGATTTTGATTGGTTAGTAGGTTGCGACGGGCATGGCTCAGATTTTATAATTAATATTTTGAGATCATTAAATTGGAATCTTCTTATGGCAAAAGAGAATACTCTTCAAGAAGTAATAAATATAATTACAAGATCAGGAAGACAATTCGAATCCTCAGGCGCTACTTATATGGAGGCAAAAGTATTTAAAGATAGAATTGAAACTTGTTCTGTAGGAGATAGCAAAATAATGGTATTTATTGACGATAAATTATGTTATGAAAATACAGAACATAATTTATTTAATTCATCCGAAAAAGAAAGATTACAACAACGCATTGATGGTCGTAGTATAACTGTAAAAGATGTTCCTACCATTCCACATATCCTAACACCCCATAATATTACTACTCAAACAAAACATTACTATACTTTTTGTGATATTTATACTCTGGCTATGACACAATCATTAGGGCATAATAATATAACAGGTATTGTACCTGAAAGAAAAATTATTCCTTATTCTTTGCAAAATAAAATTCGGGTACTTTTAATCAGTGATGGAGTATCCGATATAATTTGTTTTGAACCTGAATATTACGAAAAAGATTTAGCTTCTCTTAGTAGTCTTTCTTCTGACGAATTAGCTTCATTGGCAGAAGAAAGATGGAAACAAGAATGGCATTATTATGTTAAAAAAGAAGATGAACTTTTTGTACCTTATACTTTTGCTACTCCCGGGACTTCACGAAGTGGGTTTGATGATATTTTAGTAGTTTTGTGTGATATTTATCCAACACAAGAAGAACAAAAAAAAGAAAATTAAATTCTACTCCAAGTATTATAATTAAATGGAGAAACTAATATATTTTTAATCTGTTTCTTCCAAAATTCTACTTCTTTTTCAAATAAAATATCTTTTTTTGTTAATGGATAAGGAGTTGTATTAGCCATTAATTCTTCTTCCAAGGAAGTAATTTTTGGTTTATATCCAAAACAATTAACACCAAATCTTTTTTTATCATCTTCTATATATCCTCCATTCACTCCTGGACGACCACAATCATGTTGATGTCCTTCTATTTTTTGTAATTCATCATAAGTAGATTGTTGTGTAGGAAATAAAATCATTTGACCGTCGCTCCATCCATAATTACACCATTCACCCCCTTTTTTATATGCGTCTTCTACTTCTTGGTAATTGGCTAATCGAGAACCATACGCATTACATAAAGCTTTCGCATCCGTATAACTATAAATATTTTGTGGTATATTAAATACTTGAGGTCTTATTGTAATTTCAGGAACTGGTGGTTTATTTTTATCATTTTGTACAGGAAAAATAATAGGAGGAGAAGAAGTTTTTTTTATAAAAAATTCTTTTATTTTAGAATATATATTTATATTATAGAAATAATATAATCCAACAATACAACATTGAATTATCAATAAAATAATTAAAAATAAAATAAATGCGGAATCATTTGTAGATATTAATTCACCATTACTACCAACTTGCGATGAATTAAACATAACATAAATTATATATAAAACTATTAATACTAGTATTAAAACAATAATATATGGATTTAATAATATTTTCTCTATTTTTTCCAATATTTTATCGTATATATATATTTCATTACAATTACTTCCCGATGAATCGGTACGTGGAGTTTTATTATCAGGACAACATCCATAAATAGTTCCCGCACATCCTCCCATTGGAGAACAATTACTTCCATCTTTGTTTTTTAATGTAGAATTATCAGGGCAACACCCATACGGAGAATTTTCACAATTTGTATTCACTTGAATTATATTTATATCTTTCACTGGAGAAATAGCACAATTACTTCCTATTAAATCAGATTTGGGAATGTCAGAGTAGGGGCAACATCCAAATTTTGTTTCCGCACATACACCAATTACATGTGGACCAGGAGGATGAATAGAACAATTTGAACCTTGATCGTCATGTTTTGGTGTTAACTGATCCGGACAACACCCATAACGAGTTCCACTGCAGCCTCCTATTTGATTATTATAACAATTGGTACCTTGAGAATCATGTTTAGGTGTAATATAATCAGGACAACAACCATATATAGTGCCTTCACAACCTCCCTTTATACCGCAATTTGTTCCTTGATCGTCATATTTTGCTGTTAAATTATCCGGGCAACATCCATAACGTGTACCTTCACAACCTCCTTTTATACCACAATTTGTTCCTTGATCGTCATATTTTGCTGTTAAATTATCCGGACAACATCCATATTGTGTATTATTACAGTCCATATATAATATATTATGTTTTTTTTCTATAAAAGAAACAATAAGCTTTTGATGTAATCAATGAAGCAGTATTTTTTATTTCTTTTATTTCTGTATCATTCATTTTATACCATTTATTTGTAGATGTTTTTATATATGCGTAATAATGTCCTCCTCGAGTTTCACCGCTATGATTACAAATTCCATATAAATCATATTTATAACTATTTTTATTATATCCAACAACATAATCTGACAAATCTAGATTTTCCAAAGGAAAGGAAACTAATTTTTGATTTTTTCTTGAGAAATTATTATATCTTTTTAAATCAATTACTAAAATATCAGGCAAGCTCCAAAAGAAAATTTTTTTTGAAATATTTTCTTTTTGATTGGTTTTTTCATTAAAATAAGCATTTTCATCTATTAAAAATTCTTCTTCAGTAAATAAATTAAAACAATCTAATAAATCAACAGTTTTCTGTTCTGGAATAGGTAAATTTAATATAAAAAAAGGCTCAGGAATATTTTTTATTATATCTTTTGTTTCTAAATTACTTAATTGTGAATAAAATATTCCATGAAATAATTTATATATCATTGAATAATCTTTTTCATACATTTGTTTGATAGTGGAATAACATAATAATGCTATTTTATCATTTTCATTTTTACATTCTCCTTCAATTTTTATATTCACTTCTTTGGTTATTCCTAAATGAAATGATTCTAATAAAAAATGAATAAACTCAGTAACATCATTTTGTGAATAATCAGTAAATAATAATAATTGTTTCTTCATAGCTAAATTTTGTATTACCTTTAAAAATCTTTCTGGAGAAATAATACAATTTTTTTTCCACATTAATTTTCTTAAATTATCCCATTCTACTAATAATATTGCTTCATTATTATTATTTAATCTTGTTTGATAATTTGTATCTAAAAAATTATTCAATAATTCAGAATGAGACAATATTTGTAAAATAGTATTCATAAAACAAGTATTTCCTAAATTACATAAACCAGTTAATCCTTTTTCTAAATTCATTAAATATATTTAAAAATTATATTTAAACATATTTAATAATATTTATTATGACTCCAAATTGGCCTATCTCTTCACAAGAGATGTTTGATACATACAGAACTCAATATAACCAATTAATTGAAAATATTAGCCAAATATCTAGAGATCAACGAGATATATTTAACCAAATGCAATTAAATAATGAAAGATTAGCAAATCAAATTCAACTAAATAATGAAAGATTAGCAACTCATTATAATTATAATTCACAAAATATTAATTTTTTATATATTAATTTGGATTCTATTCGATTAAATATGTTAGATATTTATCGGCCTTATACTCAACCGCTAACTACATCGAATCCTATAAATCCTATTAATACAACAAATAATATAGCAAGTAATACAAATACTTCTATACCAAATAATTTTTCAAATCCAACTTTACCTAGTCGTAGCTCTAGTCGTAGTCCTAGTCCTGCTCCTGCTCCTACTCCAGCTCCTGCTCCAGCTCCTGCTCCAGCTCCTGCAAATAATACTACAAATCCTATAAATCCTACAAATAATACTTCGTCAAGAAATAGAACTCGTTATAATATCGAATTTTTATATTCTTATGCTCCTTTTCCTGAAACTTCAGATTTAACAGATGTTCCTGTTTATCCAACAGTAGAGCAAATAAATAATGCTACCTCAACAGTACTTTATTCATCTATTACCAATCCATTGAATGATCGTTGTCCTATTGGTTTAGAATACTTTGATTTAAATGAAATGGTTACGCAAATAAGACAATGCGAACATATTTTCTGTACTACAGAAATTCAAGAATGGTTTCAAAATAACGTTCATTGTCCTGTATGTCGTTATGATATTCGTGATTATTCCCCAAGAGAAAATGGTGTAAATATGAATAATAATAATAGAACAAGAAACAGACCAAGAAATAGAGTAAGAACGAGTGAAAATAGTATATTTAACGAAGTTGTAGCTCAATTTTTAAATTCTTATTTAGACCCGTCCTACAATGTGGATACTTCTAATAATATTTTGAGGTAATTATTAAAATTAATATTTCGTTATATCATGTCTGGAGGATTATTTCCAAATTATCCTTTTCATTTTAATATAAAATGTATCATTTTTACTTTATTCATTTGTTTAGGTTATTGGTATTTACCATCAAAAAATATTCTTATTTTAATATTTTTATTATGGTTGCCCTATATATCTTTAGCTTGGTATGATTATAGTTATCATTGTATTGATAAAATGAAACCAACAATTATACCTTTTGGAAGATATATATTTTTACCTTTTAAACCGGAGGGATATAAAAAACAATTTAAAAAATTGCCTAAATCAGCTATTCGAGCAATGAATACATTAGACCATATTATGGCTTGGACTCTTTTAATTATATTCATAGCTATCGGTATAAAATATTATTTTTTTTGAAAGAATTCCACAATACTTTGATTTCCATTTTTCAAATTATTGGTGGTTCGTAGAAAACTATCGAATAATAATAGTTGAACTTCTTTGTTTTTTAATTGTTCTATTTTATCATTCCATTTTTTTTCTTCATGTTTAGATTTTATTAATTGAACTTCTTTTTTAAATTTATTTATTTTGATTAATTTATTTTGAGATTTCCAAATATCTTCCAACACCAAAGAAAACAATTGTAAAACAGGTTTCATAATTTGATTTGTAATATAAAAGGAATAATCTATTTTTAAATTGTGTTCTTGAATATAAGTAGGAGTTTCTATTCTTTCTCCTTGCAATGCGTTTTTATTTTTATGAATTATATAAATAAAAGGAATTCTATCTCCTGGATTAGGTTTATTTCCAGGGTCTCTTGAGGTAATTCTATCAGCTAATACTTTATGTGCTATTTGTTGAGGATTTTTATAAAATGAATTTAATGATTTAGATATAATTAATTTTTCTTTGGGATATACTTGAGAAATTAATTTTGTTAAACATTCTTTTAAGAATTCTATTGCTTTTAATATATCTTGTTCTTTCATTAAAATATCAATCAAGCCACCATAGATATCTTTCACAATCGGAGCATTATCTCTTCTTTTTAATACAATTCCCATTTCTTTTCTTTTTCCTTTATTCGGATCTAATTCATATAAAATACCTACATATCTTTTTTTACTCAATAAACAAAAAGGCATAAATGTTTTTTCATATTCAAAATCATGTGGTTTTTTTAAAAATTTACTTACTAAATGACATGCTTCTTGAGCTATCTCTATTGATATTTCCAAAGCTTTTTTACCTATTATTTTTTGTTTTTGGACGTTTTCTAAATGAAAATGAAAGAATACAGAGTCTGTATCTCCATATATATATTCCGCATTTGAATATACTTTTTCTTGTTTAGAAGTTATAAATTCTTTGTTAACATAACATTCTTCTACAATAGATTTCGCATAATTTAATAATAATCTTCCAGTTGCTGTTGTAGAAGCCGCTACATCTTGTTCGTAAAAAGAACTAGTTTTAGCTCCACATTGCCCGTATAAAGAATTTGCTGTAATTTTATAAGCTAATTGTCTTTTATCTAATACATTTTTTATAAAATCATCACTTTCTCCTTTCATTTTTTTTTTGGTATCATTTCTTGCTTTTAATAATTCTTCTAAAACAGAAGGCAATATACCTTTTCCTTCTGGAAATTGTGCGAAACGACAAACTTTATATCCATTTTTTACTTTTTCAAATGTTGTTAAACCTTTGGAAACATATTTATATGTATCATAAATTATATCTACATATTCATAATTAGGTAAATTATCATAAATAAATTTTCCATCCTTATCTTCCACTCCTGTTGTTTTAATTAAATCATTGTTTAAATTATACTCTTTAGTCCAGACTTTGCTATCATGAGATATATTTTCACTAATCATTGAAGATGGATATAAAGATGCAAAATCTCCCACAGGTATTGGATCAATTAAATACATATTACATTTAGGTTCTAATACAATAGCACCTTCATAACCTTCATCCTTTTTTCCTTTATTCATAACAGGCATTAATATATTTTTTTCTCTACATTTCTTAGAAATAAAACTAGTTAATTTTATTCCTTGTCCTCTAAATACTAAATAAGACATAGGCACACTACAAATATTTGACATTTCTATAAAAGATGTTAATACATCAATCTTTGTGAATAAAGATTGAACTAAATTACAATCTTGTATACAATATTTTGCTATGATAGATCTATCATAACTTGAACCTTTACTCAACTCAAATATTTCTTTTGGAGAAACATCGTCTTTTGCTAGACCCCATTTATACTTTTTTATTAACTCTTCTTTTTCATTTATAATAAAATACTTTTCTTCTTTATTTATCTCTTGAATTTTGAATTTGTATCCATTATTATAATAATCTTCCCCATCTTTTAAATGAATAAACGAATCTACTTTTAATCCAGTTAGATTGTTAGTAAATAATTTTGTTCCTTTTGAAGTATTCTCATATTTAATAATCCAGTCCCCTAGGAAATAACCTGAGACATAATCTAACTTGTACGATTGTAAATTTTCTTCTCTTCGAAAATAATTATATAAATCAATTTGTAATCTTCCCGCCATTTTAATGTAATGTAATTCATGAACTCCGCTTGCGATATTAATAGAACTTTCATCAATACACCATTCCTCATCTTCATTTTTTTTCCCACAAATTTCATTTTTGTTTTTAGATAATTTTAAAAATTCTTCTTCGCAATGATTTTCGGTTGCTCTTTTAAACATAAAATTATAATCAAAACCAAATATATTATAACCAATAATAATATCAGGATTTTCTTTTTGTATTATATTCGTCCAACCAACTAATAAATCTTTTTCGTTTGAATAACATTCGATTTCTGTATCTTGTATTTGATCACAATCATTTAATACTACACAATGATTTAAATAGGGTTCTTTTTCTCCATAATGTAAAAAGGTTGAACCAATAAATGTTATTGAATCGCCTTCTAATTCTGGAAATAAATCATCTAATGACTTACACAGTTCTTTCATCTTTTCATCTTTTTTAAATGTTTTATCTATTAAAATATTTAATACACTTAAATCATCCGATATACTAGTTTTATTATTTCCATATTGTTCGTCATCATCTTCTTCATTATATACTTTTTCATAAATAGAATCTATTTTTAATAATGCTTTCACTTTATTGCTATCTTTATAATCTTTCACTTTAATTTCATACCATTTTTGTATGGTTTTTTCTATTAATTCAAGTGAATGTTTCTTTTTTGTAAATACTTTTTCTATATATTCACCCATAATATGAGAATAACCAAAAGCAGTTAATATCATATTTTTTAATAATAATTTTAAATCTTTCTCATCTGAATATTTTTGAGGAAATAATATTAAATAATCGATTATATTATTAGCTAATTTTTTATAACTTTTAATTGGAACAGGAAAATCTCCATGGCTACTACTAGCTTCTATATCAAAACTACAAATTTTATAAGGAACACTTTTTTCTTTTTGAATAGGAAATATATCTTTATAAGAAACCTCGAATTCAAAATGAGTATGTGTAGATTTAATAGATGTTTTTATTAATTTTTTTTTATCTACTTGAATCCAACCAGAAGGACTTATGTCTGTTATATGTAAAAACCTTAATAAAGGTGGAATATGAGATTCAAATATTTCTAGTTTATGATTATTCCATTGTAAACCATTTCTATTTAATCTAGTTTCTTTATTATCATATTGAAACCATAAATTTTTTACACAATTAAAATGTTTTATATTTTCAAAAGTCAGACATACAAATTTATATTTTTGATTTCCATCAAAACCATATAGTTGTTTTCTTTTTATTAATTTTATTTCTATTTCTATCTCTTGATATTTTTTATATATTTTTGATTTTATAAACGCTAATAAATTTTCTTTATCTGATATTTGAAATATTGGAGGAACTTTCACATAAAAGAATGGTTTGAAACCTTGGACTAACAAACAATAAGAATTCTTCTTTTCATTTAAACCAAACAATTGTATAGTGAAATCTTCTTCTTGTTCGGATAACACTATAATGTCATATAGTTTTATTTCTTCCATTTGTATTATAACTTTCTATATATTTAGGTAATTTATCAATTTTATTATAATTATTTTTTCTTATTTTTTCTTGTTTTTCTTTTATTTTTTCTTCCACCTTTACTATATCTTGTATAAGGTCTATGTTTTGCTAATTTTTTTACCCAGGCTAATAAAGATTCATGATTTCTATCTGGTTCATGTTTTGTTAATGCTTCACCTTTACCCAAATGTAAAAACGTAGGAAAACTTTCGATTTTTTTAATATATTGGCTAACTTTATCTAAATTGGCTCTTTCTATTTTTGCTATTTTTATATGCGAATTGTATTTGGGATTTTGGGAAATTTCGATGTCTATCTTATTCCATATAGGTATAAGAGGCTCGCAATAAGGGCAACCATTCATATAAACCAACACAAATATTTTTTTTCCTTGTTTATATGCTTGTGTAATTATTTGTGGTTCTTGTATTATATTCATATATTAATAAAATATTTTATTCATATATAATAATGTCATCTATTTTAACATATAGTATTATTATAGTATTATTTATAATATTTCTATATTATTATGTAGTGAATCGAAAATCATCTATTATTGAAAAATTCCAAAATATAAATGCGAGTTGCCCTAATGTATTAATAGAAAAAGATGGTAAATTTTATTTATTAAATTCAAAAAAACAAGAAGTTCCTGGTGTTAATCCTATTGTATTTGAAAATTTAGAAGATTATGTTGAATTTTTAGAATGGCAGCGTAATGCTGGTATTCGTTGCCCTGTTTTGTATTTACAAAAAACAAACAACACGCAAGGAGAAAATGAATTAAAAATACGTCCCAATGTATTAGATAAATGTGGAGGTTTACCTCCCGTTCAATTAACAAGCAATTTATTAGTTGACGCAAGTCATGATGATAAACCTTATAATATAAATTCCTATCCTGGGTTTGATACAACTTCTTATTATGTAGGGGAAACAACACCATTGGATGAAATGAATATAAAAGAAAAAGGTTTATTAATTAGTCCTGATCCTATGAATGATAATTGGGCGGGTAATCTTTTCACTCAGAAATTAATTGATAGAGGCTATTATAAAGATAACGAAGTAAGTATAAAGGTAGCTTAAAGACTATTTAACCCTAATAAACTAGTCATAAATCCACCACCATCAGATGTTTTTGTATTTCCACTTGGATTTACAACATCTTGTATAGCAAGCTCAGGACCTGTTTGATCGTGAGAATTTAAACTAAATAAAGCTTGTTGATTTAAAGCCATTAAATAATCGGGCGAATAATTTAAATTAAAATTTAAAAAATTGTATACCAAACTTAATCTGATAACTTGGGATTGTAATTCTAATATATCAATAATATCTTCTCTTTTTGCTTCAAAATTTATTTTAGCTTTTAATTCATTAACTATACTTCCTAAATTATCTTTATATGTTGCCATATCTGTTATAGCTGAAGTAGCTAAATTATTATTATCTCCAATCATGAATCCTTCCTTTTTTTTATGATTTTTTTTATAATCTTTATAAAAAATATAACAAAATGCAATTACCAAGCAAAGTGCGATGATAAGTAATATTATATTATACATTAATATATTATAATATTTTATTTAATGATTTATTACATATTACCACCATGGGTAGCACTATATCCGTACTTTTGAGTTTGAATAATGGGGAAACGTTTTGAAGGACCGCATAAATCACGAAAAGCTGTATTTTTAGCACGAATTAAATTAGGATTACTAGATAAAAATCCTCCAACACTAGGAGCAAGCCCTGGTTTTTTCATTCCACCACATACATTTTGACGATTTACAATTGAAGCCGCATTACGTGCCATTTTTCCTCCACTCATATATACCATATATTACTCAAACAAAAAAATTTAAAAAAATATTAGAATTATATATTAATATGGATAATTTTGATGATGATTTTATTATTACTGAAAATGAATTAATTTTCAATCCTTTTAATCCTTTAAATAAAGAAATAACCCAAAAAGATATAGAAAATTTATTAGTTATGTACGGATTACCTCCTAAAGTTTATAACATGAAATTATATAAAAGAGCATTTATTCATCGCTCTTATACAAAAAGACCTGATATTGAAAATTCTCATCAAAAAATAAAAATTGTAGAACAACCTCTAAATTGTTTACCATTAAGCACTAAATCAAATGAACGGTTGGAATTTATAGGTGATGGTATTTTAGAATTTGTTACGAAATTTTATTTATATAGAAGGTTTCCTAAAGAAAATGAAGGGTTTATGACAGAAAAAAAAATTGCTTTAGTAAAAAATGAATCTATTGGTAAAATCGCAATGGATATAGGATTAAATAAATGGCTTATATTATCTAAACATGCGGAAGAAAAAAAAATACGTAATAATTTAAAAAAACTTGGTTGTTTATTTGAGTCATTTATTGCTGCTGTTTTTTTAGATTTTAATAAATTAAAAATAAATGATGAAGAAAAATGGTTTGATAACTTGTTTGTATGTGGACCTGGATTTCAAATGGTCCAAATATTAATAGAGAATATTTTTGAAAAGCATGTGAATTGGATTAATTTAATATTAAATGATGACAATTATAAAAATATTTTACAAGTTAAGATTCAAAAAGAGTTCAAAGTTACCCCTTATTATATTGAAATGGAATATAATAGTGAAGATGGATTTAAAATGGGTGTATATTTATGTATTAATATAAATATACATAACTTAAATTATAAAAACGCAATTACACAAATTGTTAATATTCATGATTATTTAAAAAAAAATAATAATAAAATATTCTTATTTTTAGGAGAAGGAAATCACAAAATAAAAAGAAAAGCAGAACAAATTGCGTGTTTTCAAGCTTTAGAACTATTAGATAAAATAATTAATAAATAATATAATTATATTTATAATGAATATATCTAATTTATTTTTTCAAAAAAAAGCACCAAAGAAAAAAAAGCCAGTAGAAATTGTTTTTCATGTTCCTAAAATAAAATATTCAGAAGAAGATGAAAGACGTATTGCTGAAGAAAAAAAAGATTACGATAAAGTTATGGCTAAGCAAGAAAAAATAAGAGAAGCTATTAAGTTAGGCCAATTTGATAAAATCTTAGAAGAAGATCAAGAAGAAGATGATGAAGAAGAATATGATGAATGGTTAAAAGAACAACACAAAAAAAATGAAGCTATTATGTTAAAAAAAGCTAATGAGATTCTAGGAAAAAAGGAAGAAGAACAAGTAGATCAAGAAGAAAGACAAGTAGAAGGTCCAGAAGAAGAGGAAGAAGAACCAACTAAAAATCCACCAGTTTTTTTGAATATTAAAAAAGATTTTGATAGAAATACTTTTTTAACAAAGATACTAAAAAAAAAAGATAAAAAAAAAGAACCAATTGTAATAGTGAATAAAGAAGTAGAAATTCCTGAAGTAGAAAATAGTCCAATATTAGAAAATATATTAGAAGAAGAGGAAGAAGTTCCAAAAGAAGTAGCGGAACCAATTAAAAAAATAAAATTAAAAGAAATTGAGGAAATGGAAATAGTAAAAATAAAAAAACCTAGAAAAAAAAAATTGGAAACTGAAGCAAAAGAACTAGGAGAGGATATGAAAAAAAGATTTAAAATAGTTCCCTCTTTTGAATTAAATGTTCCTGGTTATTATTTAAACAATCGAAAAATATTTATTCAGTTTATTAATAATTTATTTAAACCTTATAAAAAAGAATTAGAAAGTGAATCATCACAAATTACCTGCGCCGATATTGGTAAAGAATCAACAAAAGATTTCTCTTTATTATTTCATCAAAAGATTATTCGAGATTATATGAATTTATATACTCCCTATAGAGGATTATTGTTATATCATGGATTAGGAAGCGGTAAAACTTGTACTTCGATTGCCATTGCTGAAGGATTTAAAAATTCAAAAAAGGTAATTATAATGACTCCTGCTTCTTTACAAAAAAATTATATGGAACAATTAAAAGAATGTGGAGATTATTTATATAAAAAAAATCAATATTGGGAATGGATTCCTCTAACAGATAATATACAACAATTAAAAGAAGCTAGCTTAGGATTAAACTTAGATTATGCTTTTGTAAAAAAACAAAAAGGAGTATGGCTAGTAGATGTTTCCAAAGAAAGTAATTATAATACTTTAAATATAGTAGAAAAAGAAAAGTTAAATTTACAAATAGAACAAATGATAATTAAAAAATATCATTTTATTAATTATAATGGAATTCGAAAAGAAAACATGAGAAATATGACAAATAATTTTACTACTAATTTATTTGATAATACAGTTGTTATTATTGATGAAGGTCATAATTTAATTAGTCGTATTGTTAATAAAATTAATTCATTGCCAAAAAAAACAAAAGAAGGTATTATTGATTTTGAAAAATTACCATTGTCTTTAATTATGTATGAATTATTACTAACTGCCAAAAATGTTCGTATTGTTATTTTATCAGGAACGCCTCTTATTAATTATCCAAATGAATTAGGAATTTTATTTAATATCTTGAGAGGATATATAAAAACATGGAATTTTGAATTAAAAACAACCAATAAAACAGATACACAAAGTTTTCGTCAATTATTTATAAAAGAAAAAAATTTAGATTACTTAGATTATAATTCTTCTTCAAAGATATTATCGATAACAAAAACACCTTTTGATTTTTATGATATAGTAAATAAAAGAACAGAGGAATATGAAGGTGTATCCAATCTTCAAAAAATGAAAATAAAAAAAGAAATGTCAGATGGTGATTTTGAAGAAAGTATAAAAAGAATATTACATTCCAATGATATTACTTATTCATTAAAAGATAATAACATAGTAAATTATAAATGTTTACCTGATAGATTAGATGAATTTATATATTTATTTTTAGATGAAACTTTCACTGAAAAAACGATAAAAAACAGTGAAATGTTAAAAAAAAGAATTATGGGATTAACATCCTATTTTAAAAGCGCACAAGAAGAGTTATTACCCAAGTATGAAAAAAAAGAAGATTTTACTATTTTAAATATTCCCATGAGTGATTATCAATTCACACTATATGAAAAAGAAAGACAAAAAGAAAGAAAACAAGAAAAATTTAAGAAACAACACAAAGTAGAAGATTTATATAAAGATGCTTCTTCTACTTATCGTATTTTTTCTCGATTGTTTTGTAATTTTGTGATGCCTGAATCTTTTCCACGACCCTTTCCCATGAAAAAAAATAGAGAAGAAGAAGAAGAAGAAGAAGAAGAAGAACCAAAAAAACAAAAAGAACCTTTACAATTAAAAGAACAAAAAAAAAGAGTTAAATGTCCTAATGGAACTAAAAAAAATAAACAAGGAGAATGTGTAGATAAACAAGGAAATATTGTATATAAAAATCCTCCAATGGAACAAGAACCTATAAAAATAGCTAAAAAAGAAGTAGAAGTAGAAGATCAAATAAAAAAAACAATAGAAGAAGTAGAAGATCAAATAAAAAAAGAAATAAAAAAACAAAAAAAAATAGATGAAAAAGAAGCACAAGAGCATGTAGAAGAAGTAGAGGAAGAAGTGGAAGAAGAAGAAGTGGAAGAAGAGGAAGTGGAAGAAGAGGAAGAGGCAGTAGAAGATAAAAAGAAAAAAAGATGTCCGAAAGGTACAAGAAAAAATAAGAATGGTGATTGTGTTGACAAAGATGGAAATATTGTAAAAACAGAAGGTAAAAAACTAACTGCTAATAAAACAAAAAAAATAAAAGCTACTTTTGATTTAACAGGAATTACAAAAGAACCAGCTCAACAATTAAATCCTGTTGAAACACTTCCAAATAATTATGGAATTCACAATCCAGTGAATATGTGTTGGTTAATATCTACAGTCCAGTTATTGTATCATATTCCTGAATTTAGACAATGTATACTACAAAATAAAGAATTTTTTAATGATAGAAAATATAAAAAAGCTTATGAAAGTTTAAAAGATATTTTTAAAAATTTTCAACAATCATTAAAAACAAAAAAAGCTATTCATGCGCATCAAATGAAAAAGTCAGAATATACAGAATTATCTGATATCATTTTTTCAGGTAGAAATTATTTTGGAAAACAAATGGACGCGCATGAGGCTATTAATAATATTATTAGTATTTTTGTACCGGACGCAAGAAAAGAACCTGTATTACTAAATTGTCAAGGTAGACCCATTTATCAACTATTTGCTTTCACAAGTAAACAAATTACATATTGTAAACTAAGACAAAAAATAACAAATGAAGAGACGAATGCTTTAAATAATAAAAATATTATGTTATTTTTACCTTATTCTAAAAAGTTTTCTTCTTTACAAAAAAGTATAGAACATTATTTAAGTATTCATGAATTAGATACAAAATTAGATAGATGTAATGCGAAAGATAAATCATTTGAAAAAATAAATATTTTTGCTAATTCTAATTTATATTTTTTAATTAACTTGGGAAGACAAGATAATTATGGAGTTAAAAAAGATTATTCAATTGAAATAAATAAAGAATTATCTTTTATGAACGAACGAGAGTTAGAAATTAAATATGGATTATTTGGTGTAATTTGTCATCTTGGTTCTGACAATAGCGGGCATTATACATTTGCTGCTTATGATGATAATTCTAACTTTTTATATAATTATAGCGATAGTGATTTCCCCAGTAAAAAAGAGCCTAATATAAGTAAATACGCTACTGTATTAATTTATAAAAGAAAAGAACTACCTACAGAAGCATTGCCAATTATTATAGAAAAAAAAGAAGAAGATGAAAGTGAATTAAGAAAATTAGTTGATCGTTCGGATAAAATAGTATCGGATGATTTAGCTAAAACAGAACAAGACATGGGTCCCTATATAGAAGGAGGTATGGAAGAAGAAGCAGAAGAAAAAGAAGATATTTTTGATGAAGAAAATTTTGAAAAAGATATTTTAGAAGATGATCCAAATGATGAAGATAATGTTTTAAATCAAATGGGAGATGAGACTTACGAACAAAGAATTCAAGATGCTTTAAATTATTTGAAAGAACATGAGAAAAAATATTTATCTATAAAAGGTTTAAATATTTATAGTCCAAAATACAAAGCCATGTTAGAAAATATAATAAATCCAGAATATATTGGTTTACATCTAATTTATAGTCAATTTCGAACCTTGGAAGGTATAGGTATCTTCACATTAGTATTGGATGCGAATGGATTTGCACCCTTTCGATTAAAAAAGAATGCTGCTGGTAAATGGGAAATTAAAGAAAAAGCAAACGAAATAGGAAAATTAAAATATGCTTTATATACGGGTAAAGAAGGTGCGGATGAAAAAGAGTTAGTTCGAAAAATATATAATGGAGAATGGAATAATATTCCTTCAAACTTGAAAGAACAGTTATTAAAAAAAGCAAGTAATAATCGTCTAGGGGAAATTATAAAATGTTTCATGATTACTGCTTCAGGATCTGAAGGTATCAATTTACAAAATACTCGATTCGTACATTTAATGGAGCCTTATTGGAATCCGGTAAGAACAGATCAAGTTATTGGACGAGCACGACGTATTTGTAGTCATCAATATTTACCGGAAGAATTAAGAACAGTTCAAGTATTTTTATATTTAATGTCTTTCACACAAAAGCAATTAGATAATGAAATAAGTAATGAATTAAAGAAAAAAGATTTGAGTAAACGAGATAATAAAACACCAATTACCTCCGATCAAACTTTATTTGAAATTTCTTTAGAAAAAGAAATTATTAATAATCAATTGTATAAATGTGTGAAAGAGACATCTATTGATTGTATGATATATTCTAAAGCTAATAAAAAAGAAGGTTTAGTTTGTTTAAATTTTGGTAATCCATCCGTTAATGATTTTTCTTATAAACCTGATTACAAAAAAGAAGAAAATGATGTAGAAGCAAAGATTAATCAACATACATTAGATTTAAAAGTAAGAAAATTCACATACAAAGGGAAATCTTATGCTCTTAACGAACAAACTGGAGATATATTAGAAGAAGATAATTATACTAATATTATTGGACGTATGCTTAGAAATCCGCAAGGCAAATTAGTTCCTAGCTTTTTTTAATTTTTTTGTTTTTCTTTTTGATCTTTTTGATTTTTTTTTTGTTTTTCTTTTATTTTTTGTTTGTTTTATTCCACCATATGTCGTTAGCCCAACTTTTCCAGGCGTTCCTGGAAATCCAGGAAATTTTAATAGACTAAAAAGAGTAGAAAAATCCGTAAAACCAGGAATATCAGGAGTTCCAGGTATTTTTTCAATTTTACTACATGTATAATCGAAAATGGTAAAACTTGGTTGTTTTTTTAAACTCATTATAAATAAAAAAGTACTGAATACATCCGATAAATGAAAATGAGTTATACGTTTAGAATCATCAGGATCTACAGTATCTGTTTCATTCATTGTGAAAGTATATGTTAGAGTTAATGGTTTGGATGTTCCAGGGTAGTATAATATAAGAGAAATATTAACTTGAAAAGGATGAGCTTGGTCGTCATAAACTCCATATACTTTATTTAAAATTGCTTCTTTTGTTTTTATACTTGGTTTAGAAGTTGATTCTGTTATCCTGTTAGATTCAAGCTCTTCATAATAGGATTCATTATCATGTATACCTAATTCGCCACGTATTTCATCTAATACATCTTTATATTCTTCTTTTAATTGGTCTATATGAGCTCTTGTAGCTTCTTTTATTTTAGGAACATAATCTGATGTATCTGATTTAATTCTTTTTAATCTTTGTTTTAAATCATCTAGTTGTTTTAAAGGTCTCCAAAATTCACGAATAATTTCAGGTCCTGATTCAGTTTGTAATATTGATTTATAATTAGGACGGCCTGGCGTTGTTTCAAGAACTTTACGAAATTGTGGAGATATAGCTATTCTTTTCTGTAAATCTTTAGTATTTTGTAAAATAGTAAGTTTTTGTGTTGGATCTTCAATAGTTACAGTTGAAATAACTGATTGTAAAAATTCTTGTTCGGGTGTTAAATGACATTTTTCACTATATCCATAATGTCCGCTTGCTTTAACACCACAATCACCATGCCCCGATAAAGTTACTACAACAGCTAATGCTGAATTTTCTTCTCTATTATTTATTTCTTGCATTTGCACCAAGTCTTTACCCAAGTGAACTTGCATACGTATCATTAAATCAAACCAAAAATTCCATGATTTTGTTTGATATTTTCTATCTAATAAAGCAGGATTATAGGATATTAAATTTCTACCTGTTTCAGGGTCTAGATAACTAACTAGTAAATATATATATTCTGTATCTAATGTTTTTAATGAAATATATGTTAATCTTCTATCACCAGGAGCTTCAGATGCTTGTTTTTGTCTTGCTAATAAAATATGTCTTGCTACATAACGAGTTAGATTTTGTTCTTGTTGGCTTTCAACACATGTTTCATCTGTTGGAAGAGAGTAGGAGCTTGAATCGCTTCCAGAATCAGAATGAGTATAAGCAGTTCCTGTCTCAGGAGAATCAACTTGTATAGCTGCTATGTTAGGAGTATCTCTATGATTGGAGCCTAATGGAGAATCAGAAGCAGTATAAAAAGATCTAGTTGATTGTGGAGAAGCAGAACGACCACGTGATCGAGAACGCGAGCGAGACGCAGAACGACCTCGATGTGAATGAGTATGAGATCTTCCCCGTGGAGAACGACCTCGAGGAGATTTTAGATTTATAGTAGTTTTAGATGTATTTGATGAAAATGGTCCAAATGAAGACATTTCTATATACAAGTTTATATAATAATTAATAAATTTCCTATACTTAATTAATTTTATTTAATAATTTAAAATAAGGTTTATCTAACATTAACATAAGTTGTGTATAATTTGTTTCTCTTTCTTCTATATTGCTATAACCCTGTAGTTGAGATACAGTTAATGGGGTAATTAAGTACCAATTATCTTTTTCTTGTAGAGAAAACCAATATCTATCAATAGCAAATTTAGAGTGAATTTCCGGATTTTTTAATAAATAAGTTAAACCTTCTTTTATATTATTTAATAATATCGAAAAATAATGATTTTTTACCATATATCCAGTTGTTGTTTGTGTATTTACTATTTTTACACAAGAATCATTTATTCTTGTGTAAGGACGAATATTATTTCCTGCGATTAAAATAACATCCCAATTAGAAAGAGTATTCAGACAATGATGAAAATTCTCTTTAAATACAGAAGGGTTTAAAAAATGTATATCATCTTCCAATATAACAATATAATCTAATTGTTTTTCTATTGCCATTTTTAAACATTTAATATGACTTAACGTACAACCAACTCTTCCATTTTCTAATTCAATGGCTTCTACTCTTTCACCTTTCCAACCTAGATTATATAATTGTTTTTTCATATGTATATTTCGATCTGTTCTTGAGGATAAATTTATGTAATAAATATTTTCTATATTCATAATTAACATAAAAAAAAATTTTTATATTTGTTTTATATTCACATAATACCTCCTAATTGAATACGATTTTTTTTATAAATTATAGGATGATGTATAATATTTTTAGTAATTTTTTTTGTTTTAAATTGAGAAGGTAATACAAATTTATTTATGTTCATTTCTACATGAGGAATATCCGTCCATTCTTTTGGTTTATTTAATTGATTATGTTCTTCTGGATTCATAATAAGTTTTGGATTTTCTCTCAAGTCATAATGATAAAAATCTTGTTGTATAATTTGATTTGGTATTTCAAATGAACTAATATTAATTATAAAAATAAATAAATCTTCAAAAATAAATTCATTATCTTTTTCATTTAAACTTTTTGTATCTATTAAAAATTGAATTTTATATATATTAGTTAAACCATCCGTTCCATTATCATATGAATATTTTTTTGTTTCTTTTTTATTAATGATTCTAGAAACCCCATCAAATAATTGTAATATAGCAGGACTACCAATAGGATAAAAATGCGTTCGATCTATAGTTAAATTATGTTGATTACATCTTTTTTGTAAAATTGTATCTTCCATTCCCCACCCCCAATAATTTGGATAACCATTTATTCTTTCAAAATCTTTTCCTAAAATACTTACTATTCCACCTAAAGCGTATTCGAAGCCATAATAATGTTTTACAATACCTTCGGTTGTTTGGTAATCAAAAATATGTTGAAAAGGTACGATATCAATATCATGAAAAACAAAAGAAATATTTTTATATTCTTCAGGGTATTTTTGTTTCATTGCTAAAAATCCTATATTTTTGGAAGCTCCACGATTAAAAGGACGTTCATCTAATTGATTAGAAAAGTAAATTTCATAATTTTTTTCTTGTAAAACATGAGATAAATATTGAGAAAAAAAATATTTATGTTCCATACGATTTTTATAAGGAACAATAAAAATAATTTTAGGAATCATACTTTATTTAATATTAAAAAATAAAGAATGTAATTTAATTAGTAATAATATTATTAGGTATATGAAAACTAAATACATTCGGTTGATAAAAATAATTATCTATACAACTTATACCTCGTTTTGTACCTTGATAATCATTCACTAATATATTTGTTTTATTATAACAAAAAATACCTGTGAATAATCTTTCACATAAATATTCTACATAAATTTTTTTATCGGTTAAATTACATCCAGGTTTTCCATGGGTAAAATTATTTATACAATACTCAATAATTGGATCTGTTAAATATTGGTTGATAACAGAATTGCTTATCCAAAATATATTTCCACCAATAAAATCAGTCCATTCTTTTTCTAAATGAGAAAATTTTTCACATAAATTATTTAATCCTTTTATATTTTGAGGAAAATCTAAATCATAATTTTTTGGCAAAATACATTTTTGTGAAGCTATATATCCTAAATTTTCTACTGTTTTAAAATAATGTTTTATCATTAATAAATTATTTATATTCGTAATAGGTCCAATTAAATCTTTCCTCCATTCTAATAAATTTTCTACACTATTTATACTTTCTTTTGTATGTAATTTTAAAATAAAATCTGTCGTTATATTATTTTTCCTTATATATTTTATACCTTCTAAAAAAGAATATATATCTACACCTTTATTAACTAATTTTAAAACAACAAAATTATTATCTTCTTTTTTTATAATATAATCAAAATTACTATTTTCTTGAATCGAAATAATTACTTTCACTACTTTAAATATTTGTTTTACATTATTTATATATTCTAAAAATTCTTTCCATAATGTTTCATTAAATAAATGTATTATAATAGTAATATTTGATTCTACATTTATTTCTTTCATTCTAATTACTTGTTTCAATTGTTTTTTTTGATTTTTTTTATTCATTTGGTTTTTTTGATTCATTTGTTTCTTTTTATTTATTTGTTTTATTCTATTTATTTGTTTCATTCTAGAAACTCGTTTATTTGTATTCATATATTAAATATATATTTTATTAAGGATTATAACCATTATTTAAACCATAGAAATACCATCTTAATGATAAATAATTAGATCCATGAGTAATACCAGAATCCTCATTTAATAATTTTAAGTTAGGGCCTTTTGCCATAATATTTTGAATCTCATTAATAGTTAACGCATAATCCCAGTACCATAAATTAGATATTTGTGCCATTAAATTATTACCACCAATATATACATCACCATAATTTTGTTTTGGAATTCCATTTAATAAATGACTTGCGGTTACAAATCCATTTATATAAACATCTAGTTTTGTATTTTGACAGCTAATAATAACATTAAACCATTTATTTAATGGAATATCAGGAATAAAAATTGTATTATTTATTTCATTATAAGTATTCATTATAATTAATAATTCATTTTTACTAGGATGTAAATAAAGACCTGGGGAATTATTTGGATAATATACACCAGGTAAACAATCATTAGTATCTATACAATAATTAGTATTATTGTTTCCTTTTGAAAAAATATGTTTATAAGTTGACGTACCATTAATAGCATCTCCACTTATTAATAACCATACCGACCATGTGAATTCTATACCATCATCCGCATTCACAGAACGTAATATAGTGATAGAGTTATCTATTTTAGGATCTTGAGGAATTATCATTTGATTTGTAGCATCAATTGTGCCATTAATTAGATGAGGAGTCCCAGAAGGTCCTAAAAAATATCCAATTAAATATGTTCCTAATTTTAATAAAAAAATAAATACAAATAATACTAATAATAGAAAAGATACCTTTGCTACCAAACTATTGGATTCTAAAAACTCTTTTGTTGAATTTTCAAAATTTAATAAACTAGTGGTTGGACCAGTATTCATTTATATATTTCCTATATTAAATTTCAAAACTTTGATCTTCAATATCTCCTTCCATTAATGAAAATTTAATTTTATATTTATTTAATAATCCACCAAACATAGAATTGCTATATCCAGTTTTATAAATATCCCAGGCTTGTGTTGGATTTAAGGAATTAGGATAATATTTAAAGCTACTAGTTAAACCATCAAATCCTCCATTTGGAGTAATTAATACATCATAAGTACTTATATTTTTACTATAAACTATATTTGGTAAGACAGTAGTTTTTACTAATTTTCCATCTAAATAAATATCCAATGTTCTACCATAAAAGCTAATTGTTAAATTAATCCATTTTTGAATAGGAAAATTTTCTACTAAAGTAACACTAATATCATATTCAAAACTATTGGGTGTAGTAATCGTCCAATTTGTTAAAGTATCCATGGATGTATTAGAAGTATCCTTCACAATTGATTGTAAAATATAAATATTATTAATACTTTCACCTAAAAGAATTAAAGGGCAAGGAGGTATATTGGTATTATTATTGCTTATATCATTGATAAATGTTTGTAAAATATATTCTGTACACCCATATATTACATCTCCTTGAGTACATTTACTATTTGCTGATGCCGAACCATCTAAACAACAACCAGATACATCTCGACAAACGGAAGGACAATTAACAGAAGAAGGGTTATAATTAAGTCCTCTAGATAAGAGAGGTTTCATTTGCCCGTATTTATAATCCCAATTTTCTACATAAAACCAAATACTTATACCATAATTAACTGAATTAGATTGTGTAGCATCTACATTTTTAGCAAGGATAACAACTTCATTTTGTGCGTTATTCATTGTTGTAGTAGAATTATTTTTTTTAAATAAAGTATATATAATATAAATTAATAAAATTATAACAATGATTAAAATAAATTTTTTATAATCCATATATTATATATTTAAAATTTTATTTAATTTATATTGTTCTTTTAAATTATTAAATTTTGATGATTGAATTCTTTTCTTTTGGGAATCCCAATAAATAGTTGGTACTGGAGGATTTATATCTTTCACAGATTGATAAAGAGTTAATACACTTGAATAAGTTAATACATGGTTATAAAACATTAAATTACATACACCTCCATTTATACCATCTGCTTGTCCTATATCAAATAATAAAGATTGGACGTTGGGTACTACTTGAGATGATGATTTAACTAGTTTTCCATTTAAAAATATATCCATAATACTTCCACTATAATTTACTACTAAATGATTCCATTTTTGTAAAGGAATTTTATTATTCACATAAATAATTCCAGTTGTTTGAAGTTCTGGATCTAATATCGTTTCGTTTCCAGAAGTATCTACACTATTCTCAGGCAATAAAGAAGTATTTTTAACATTATATGTATTCAAATAACTGGTTTCCCAATTATTTCCTGAGACATCAATAAGTAATGTATTTAATTTTGGGTTGTAAAGTATTTGTGGTCTAAATTGATAATTTAATATATTATAATATTTATTAGTATTTAACGATTGGCTATTTATATAAAACCAAAATGAAAGAGCAAAAGGTTTGCTTGGTTGTGTTTGATACGCATCAGGAATAAGTAAAGGAGTATCAATATTTAAATTTAAAGGTTCTCTAATTATATTCGTACCACCTTGAGTGGTATGTTTTGTTTGTAAGTAAATACTTATCCCATAAAAAAGAACTAAAAAAATTTCAATTACTAATATAATAAAGTAAGGACTAGATTTTTCTTTCATTTGTGATTGGATATATTCGATTACATTAACAAATAAACAGGGGATATATAAAATAATATTAATACATAAATTTACATAAGGGTTGGTAGAATCGGAAAGATTATTTCGATAATATACATAAACAAAAGCTAAAAATACAAATAAAATAAGATAAAATATAGTTTGAGAATATAAACTTTGTTTTGAAACATTACCAGCCCCTTTTGATATGTATCCTAAGCCATAAATTAAATAATAAATAATTATAGCACTAAAAAATAACAATAAATTAATTATAGATATTTGTTTTACCATTTTTTCAGATTCAAATTGACCTTTTAAAAAATCAGAAAAATAGTAAATAATATATAAAATTAAAAAAAAGAAATAAGCCAAAAAGTAAACATCAATAGTAGAAAATTTATTTACAAGTACATTAAATAAACAAATAGTAGATAATAAAATAACAAATAAAAGTATTATTATCTTTCCCATATTTTTTAAAAAGGTAGATAGAATATCTCCCATCATTCGTATACATGAAACGAAAAAATTTGTATTCGTCGCCTTTTTATTAGATGAATAAAATAAATAAAATAAAATAGCCGGTAAACCACAAAGTATTAGCATGATAAAAAATCTCTCGACTGTTTGATTGGAAATATTCGCAAAAGATAACAAAGTTAATAAAATAATAATTGCCAGGATAGTTTTAAAAATAGAACTATAACTTATTTTTAATAATTGATTACCATATACCAACTCTGGATTTATTTGATTTTTATTGATAAAACCTATTATCCCACCTATAATTATAATTAAAAAAAGGATTACATAATACGTATTAAATACACTAAAAGAAATAAATTTTAAAAAATATAATAAAGCTCCTAGTAAAAATATCATGAGAAAAATTGTAATTAGAGCTAATAATGTATATTGTTTAACTCCTAATACACTAATTAAAATAAGAAAAATAGAAATAAAATTCCATAAACTAAATTGTGAAGTTGAAATAAATCGTGGTTTTGAACTATAATAATATACAAAACAACTCGTACAAAAAGAAACAACACTTATACAAAACGTTAAAATCCAGGATTTTCGAATACTATCTGTTATTGAAGAGCCATTAAATATTTCTTTATAAAAAGTATTTAATCCACCGAGAAATACAATTAACAAGGGTATATATTCCATTAATAAAAATACTTGAAGTGAAATAAGAGCTTTTCCATTGATTCGAATAATATATAAAATTAATCCCAATATTATAAAAAGAAAAAGAATACTTGAATATTGATTTTGAATAAGATTTTGAATATAAATAAAAAAATAAAAAGTACACATTACAAAAACATATAATTTATAAAAAGATACATAAGAATATGAATCCTCGGTACTAATAGTTGGTACAGTTTCCAGTATAAATATTTTTTTTGAATTTAAACTATTATAAAAATAGTAAAATATAATTAATAAACTAAATAAATTAATTCCAGCAAAATAACTTAATGTATTATTTTGTAAACAAACTTCTCCAATTAATATTAATAATACTATAAATAAAATACTTAACATAATTAAAATAGCAGTGAAGATAGGAGTATTTTTTAAATAAATAGAATAATCAAATCTTAAAATTAAAAAAAGAAAAAAAAAGCTATATAAAAAAAAGGTAAAGAATAGAATAAAAGAAAGTAAATCTTGTTGAAATATTAACAATCCAAGTAAAAAAAATAACCCTACACAAAATGTTAAATAAAAATAAATAAAATTTATATTATTTTTATGTAATTGTTGAAAAATAATCAAAAAAGAAATAAATAATGTGAATAAAAATAAACAAAGATATAAAAAAGAAAATATATAATTTTTATATTTATTAAATTGAACCATAAATATATTTTCTTCTGTTTCCATAATACTATTTTATATTATATTTTTACATATTTTCCATAGCAGTTTTTTTACCATGACATTCTCTACATAATGCTTCTAAATTTTGTACGTCATTACCACCTCCATATTCTAAACGAATTTTATGATCTACCTCAAACCAAGCATTTAATTGCTTTTGACATTTTGCACATTTCCAATTTTGTAAAGATGCTACATATTTTTTTTTTGTTTCACTTACAGATCTTTTTGTTGTGTTTTTACCAGAGGATAATATTTTTCTTTCTGAATTTTCCGGAACAGTTGAAATATCATTCATTTCACTCATAAAATTATTTGATTGTTGATTTGTGAAATCAATAATTGGTGTGAACATATCTAATGATGATTTATTAATAGGCATATATTTAATCATATTGTTCGCATACAATAAAAAATTTTTACTTTTTTCTGGATCTCTTTTTATTAATAAATAAAAAGAAATAGCAATAATAATTACAATAACAATTTTTATATATTTTTTGTAATTTTTATATAAAAATTTATATTTACCATCTGAATATATTTGAAAAATAATTAATCCTGTAATAATTCCGATAACAAATTCTATTTTCATATATATTACTCTGAAAGAATAAATGTGGAATATGTATTTATTTTGTTTTTAATTGTAGAATTTAATTTAACCTTGTAAGAATTTTTATTTAATTCAGTTTTATAAACCACTGTGGATGTTTTATTTAGGTTATCGTTTATTTCTTTAATTGTTAAAATCATTTTATTTATATTAATTATTTGTAAGGGCTTTGTATAAATTTCGTTAACATAAAAATTTTTAATTAAAAAAAGAATATTATTATTATATTTATCTTTCACCTTTAGATCATATATTTTATTATATAACATATCAAATAAATTAAAAAATCCCCAGATATCTATTATTTTTGAATATATATCATTATAATATTTATCTAAATTTAATACTTTATTTTTTGTATAATGATAAATAATAGTTGTTAAATATTCTATAATAAAATAAAATGTATATTCATAATATATTATAAACTGTTTTTCTCTAACATTCTTTATATTTATTAAATCTTTATAAAATAATTTTTTCATTAAATTATTAAATACATAAAAATGACTAATACTTTTGGCTAATCTTTCAGTATAATAATTTATAATAAAACTACGAATTAATTGATAAGATAAGACTATATCCTTACTTAAATAATTTATAAAACTTTCTTTAAATTCTGTTTCAAATAATACAATACTAAAAGGCATATTAATATGTAAAGGTCGACTTTCAATTATTTCCTTTGATACTTGAGTTATTCCCCAATCTATCAACTTTAAATTTATGGTATTATTTACAAATGTAACTAAAATATTTTTTGCTTTTATATCACCATGGAAAACATGTAATTTATTCATGGGAATAATAGCTTTTGTTAATAATTCTATTAATTTATTATTAACATCGATTTCTTGTTGAAAAGATAATTTTTTATTATAATATTTATCTAAATCAATACCTCCATAAGGCATTATTATATTTATTACTTCATTAGATAACTTTTGATTTTTACATTTATTTTTTAGATTACTTTTATACATTTCACATGTTGAGATATCATCTATTAAAAAATAATTTGAATAATTTGGTATTTTTGTTAATATTTTTTGTAATTTATTTATATTGTATGTTTCTTTTATACCATCATGATAAGATAATATTTTAGATATATATTTTTTTTTTGTTTTATTTTTACATGAAATAGCAGGATATAAAATACAACCAAAGCCACCACTTTCTATAGTCTCTATTTTCATATTATATCTTTTTATTTTTTTTATAAGTACGAGCATTATTAATTTTATTCCATTTAATATTATTCTTTAATAACAATAATCTTTTACTATAAATATTTTCATATGGATGTATTTTATTTATTTTACCTCCTAATAATAAAGGTGAAAAAAGAACAATTTGATCTATTAAAAAACCTAGATTTAAAAAAATAAGGATATTACGTAGTAAATTTGGTGAAAAAGACATTGGTTGAGTTGTTTCTTGTGATGATGAAGAATAGTCTTGATTTTGCTGTTGATCTTCTGATTGTTCGTAGTTCTGTTCTTCTTCTTCTTGATAAGGTTGTTGATCTTGCTGTTGTTGTGTTTCTAATGTTGTTATTTTATTTTTTAAATAACTAATTTCATCTTTTAATTTGGTTATATTATCTGAAGTATTTTCAGGAGATACATTATTTGAAGTATTATCTGAAGCATTATCTGAAGAATTAAAGAAATTAAAAAAATTACTTGATTTATCTTTTTTTTCCTCATTATTGTTTTTATCTAGATTTTGTTGATTTTCATCTTCTTCTTCTAAAGGCGGTTCTTCATTTTCAAAAGATATAGGTGTATTAGCTGTTTGATCTACAGTAGCTACTGGAGCTACTGGAGATACTTGGTCTGTTGGTTGTGGCACTTGATCTACTTGAGCTACTTGGTCTGTTGGTTGTGGCACTTGATCTACTGGAGCTACTTGGTCTGTTGGTTGTGGCACTTGGTCTGTTGGTTGTGGCACTTGGTCTGTTGGTTGTGGCACTTGGTCTACTGGAGCTACTTGGTCCGTTGGTGGTACTTGGTCTGTTGGTGGTACTTGGTCTGTTGGTGGTACTTGGTCTACTGGAGCTACTTGGTCTACTGGAGCTACTTGGTCTGTTGGTGGTACTTGGTCTACTGGAGCTACTTGGTCTGTTGGTGGTACTTGGTCTACTGGAGCTACTTGGTCTACTGGAGCTACTTGGTCTATTGGAGCTACTTGGTCTATTGGCTGTGCTACTTGGTCTGTTGGTTGAGATACTTCTGTTGGTTGAGCTATTTGGTCTGATGGTTGAGCTATTTGGTCTGATGGTTGAGCTACTTGGTCTGTTGGTTGAGCTATTTGGTCTGTTGGTTGAGCTACTTGGTCTGTTGGTTGAGCTATTTGGTCTGTTGGTTGTGCTACTTCTGTTGGTTGAGTAATTTGGAGGGATTCTGTTTTTTCTTCTTTTGGATCTTCGCCTGCTTTATATTTTTTTACTATTTTTTTATGATTTTTTCTAGAATATTTTTTTGCAGATATCATAATATATAAATTTATAAATATTTATTTATTTAACTTTTTTGATTTTTGTTTTCCTCCAATAGTTACAATTACTGGTAAAAATACAATAAATGTAAAAATTGAATTAGCAACGACTTTCACAACTGTAGATGCTAAAGATAAATCATTATTACTCATATTATCAGTTGTTGTTAAAGTACTTTCTCCTTTAGCTATTGTTGACACAGGCACAGTTGTACCTGTATTTATTTCAGTACTAGAACTACTCATTATAATACAACTTTATTAATTTTTTTTGATTTAATTTTATTTTTACCACCAATAACCATAAGTGGGACCCATGTTACAGATGATGCTGCTAATAGCAAGACCATAGCATTTAATACATGAGTTGATAATTTTAGAGAGCCTTCTGGTAAAGCTGGTATCGAAGGCGAAGATAATGAAGGTAAGGTAGGAAGAGAAAAATTTGATTTGGGCGAAGAAGTATGAAATTCTCTTGCTTTACCTTCTGGTCCATTTTTAGTAGAAGATTTAGTACCGAAAGATTCAGCACCTGAATCTTCTTTACTGATAAATAATTTTGGGTTTCCTTCTAATTTGTTAGATTCTTCCATATAAGTATAATTAATAATATAATAATGAATATATAAATTAATTTTTTTACCCATTTTTTATTTTTTTTAGAAATTGGTTTGAATTTATCATAATAGGATATATAAAAATCTTCTAAAGAAATTTTTGGTTTTTCTATTTTTTCATTAATTTTATTATGAATAAAATGAGTCCATGAAATAAAAGAATCTCTACTGTCTAAATAAGGCGAAACTGGATACTTATTAACTAATTCATTAAATTCTTTACTTATCTTTTCTACTGGAATAAATAAATAAAAATTCATAATAAAATCATAATATTTTTTTTTTATAACATCATTTGGGTTCAAAGGATAATGGAAAGAAATAGTATGTAAAAAAAACCAAAAAGAGGGACCCCATATTTCCGGATCTAAGTTCATTACATTAAAGTATATAAAAATAATAACAGTATTACTAATAATGAATAACACAAAAAATAATTTGTTTTCTCTTACTAGTTATGGTATAGTAGTTTATAGAATTATAGATAATAAAAAAGAATATTTAATGGTTAGGAGAAAAAATAGTTTTGGTTATATAGATTTTATCAGAGGAAAATACTCTTTACAAAACTTACATCAAGTTCAAAACATGATTAATGAAATGTCTTTAGAAGAAAAAAACAATTTATTAAATTATTCATTTGTGGATTTATGGTATCAGATGTGGGGAAATAATAATATAAAGTATAAAATAGAAGAAAATACATCAATAAAAAAATTTGAGGAATTAAAAAAAGGGGTTTATTTTAATTCGGAATGGTTAACCTTAAAAATGTTAATAGATAGTTCTTCTACGCAATGGAAAGAAACTGAATGGGAATTTCCAAAGGGAAAAAAAAATTTTCAAGAACATGAAATAAATTGTGCTTTAAGAGAATTTGAAGAAGAAACAGGAAATACAATTAAAAATTTATATATTATAGAAAATTTAGCTCCTTTTGAAGAAATATTTATGGGGACCAATAATAAAACATATAAAAATAAATATTTTGTGGGCTACATGAAAGACAATATTGATTTATTAGATAACTATCAAAAAAATGAAATTTCTAAAATAGAATGGAAAACATTAGAAGAATGTTTACAAAACATTCGTTTTTATCATTTTGAAAAAAAACAATTAATTCTAAATATAGATTTTATGTTAAAAAAATATCAAATAATATAAATAATGAGTAGTTCTTCCTCAAGTGATATAGAAAGTGTGAAAGAAGAAATGGTACCTTCAGATTTAAAACAATTATTTGAAGATAATGCCTGCGGCGACTTGGATAACATGTATTCAAAAAAATGTAATGAGTTTTTATTAAAAAAAGAATGGTTAGAATCCTTGGAATTAAAAGATTCAACAGAATTTAATTTTTTATATCCTACACTTAACGACCCAAATTTTAATGTTAAAATTTCACAAAAAAAAGAATTCAAAGATACGAAATTTGATGGGTCCATTTATGATATTGAAAAACATGCCGAAATATTATCCAAAAAAGAATTTGAAATATCACCTCATCAAGTTTTTATAAAAAACTTTTTATCATTTGAAACACCATATAATAGTTTATTATTGTATCATGGTTTAGGAACAGGTAAAACATGTTCTTCTATTGGTGTATGTGAAGAATACAGAGATTATATGAAACAAATGAACGTACAAAAAAAAATAATTATTGTAGCATCTCCAAACGTCCAAGATAATTTCCGTTTACAGTTATTTAATGAAAATAAATTAGAATTAATTGATGGAATATGGAATATTCGATCTTGTATCGGTAATAAATTTTTAAAAGAAATTAATCCAACAAATATAAAAGGATTAAGTAAAGAAAAGGTTATTTCTCAAGTGAAAAATATAATTAAAACTTATTATTTATTTTTAGGATATATTGAATTTTCTAATTATATTGAAAAGAAAAAACATGTGAATATAGATTTAGATAAAAAAACAATTTTGAAAATAGAAAGAAAGAAATTACAATCCGAATTTAATGGTCGTTTAATTGTTATTGACGAAGTTCATAATATTCGTGATAATTCTACTAATTCAGAAAATAAAAAAGTTTCCTCTAATTTATTTTATTTAATTCGAAATACCTACAATATAAAATTATTATTATTAACTGCTACTCCTATGTATAACAGCTATTCTGAAATTATTTGGCTATTAAAATTAATGAATATGAACGACAAACGTGCAATTGTGAATAAAAAAGATATATTTGATAAAAAAGGAAATTTTAAAGAAAATGGAAAAGAAATGTTAATCTTTAAATCAACAGGATATATATCATTTGTGAAAGGCGAAGATCCTTATACTTTTCCTTTTTCTATGTATCCTACTTTATTTTCACCTCAAAATACTTTTTCACATTTTTCATATCCTATGTACCAGATGAATGGACTTAAAATTACAGATAACAAAAAAATAAAAAAATTAAACTTATTTTTAAATGAAATTGGAGATTATCAACAATTAGGATATTCATATATGATTCATTCCATGAAAGATATTCTTGTATCTCAAAAATCATTTAATTACGATATATTGAAACCTTTTATTGAATGTTTAAATATTGTTTATCCTATGCCAAAACTCAATGAATTAGTTGCTACATTATCGCCTATTCCTCATTCTAAACACTTTATTATTGATGAAGATGAATCAGATGAAGAAGAAGAAGAAGAGGAAGAAGAAGAGGAAGAGGAAGAGGAAGAAGAAGAAGAAGAAGAGGAGGAAGAAGAAGAAGAAGAAGAAGATGAAGTGGAAAAAAAGAAAGAAGAAGAGCAGGAAGAGGAAGAGGAAGAAGAAGAGGAAGAAGAGGAAGAAGAGGAAGAAGAGGAAGAAGAGGAAGAAGAGGAAGAAGAAACAGAGGAAACAGAGGAAACAGAGGAAACAGAGGAAACAGAAGAAGAGGATGATATAAAAATTATAAAAAGTGAAATTAGTGGAAAAAAGGGATTAGAAAATATAATGAATTATAGAGAAAATCCACAATCAACAATTAAAAAATCTTATGAGTATAAGGAATCAACAATAAGAGATTATGGAAGAATTTTTCAACAAGATAAAATTGGTTTATATAGTTGTAAAATAAAAAATATTTGTGATAAAATCTATAATCCAGAAACAACACAAGTAGGAGAAGGAATAATTTTAATTTATTCGCAATACTTAGATAGTGGATTAATTCCTGTAGCTTTAGCATTGGAAGAAATGGGTATAAAAAGATATAAAAATACTTGTTTATTAGAAAGTGCTCCAAAAAGTGTAGATTCTATTACATTTAAAACAAAAGAAAAACAAAAAAGTAAATTCAAAGAAGCTACGTATATTATGATAACAGGAAATAAAATGTTATCTCCAAATAATAATAAAGATATTAATGTTATTACATCTTCTAATAATAAAGATGGCTCTATTATAAAAGTTGTTTTAATTTCACGTGCTGGTTCAGAAGGTATTGATTTAAAAAATATTCGTCAAGTACATATATTAGATCCTTGGTATAACATGAGTCGAAACGATCAAATTATCGGAAGAGCAATTCGAAATTATAGCCATATACAACTTCCTTTTATAAAAAGAAATGTAGAAGTATTTTTATATGCTACTATTTTAAAAAATTCAGAAGATGAAGCCGCGGATTTGTATACATATCGTATGGCTGAAAGTAAAGCCATTAAAATAGGAATGGTATCAAGAGTATTAAAAGAAAATTCAGTAGATTGTATTATTAACCACGAACAAAACAATTATACACAAGAAAAAATAAAAGATATATTAAAAAAACCTATAAAACAATTGCTATCTACTGGAGAAGTAATTGAAGATTATTATGTAGGAATAACATCCAATAGTCCTTTATGTGATTATATGGAAGATTGCGACGTCCATTGTCATCGTCCCAATTCAGTTGTGTTTGATAAATCAACTTACAATACTTATAATAATTATTTTATCATATCAAATTCTGAAAAATTAATTCAAAAAATAAAATTTTTATTTAAAGAAAAGTTTTTTTACTCCAAAAAATCTTTATTACAAAAACTAAATTATCCAAAACCTTATCCTTTAATTCAGGTTTATTCTGCTTTAACGTATTTAATTGAAGATTCTACGGAATTTTTAAAAGATATGTTTAATAGAAGTGGTAAATTAATAAATATTGGAGATTATTATTTATTTCAACCATTAGAATTAACAGATTCTCATATTAGTATATTAGATAGATCTATTCCCGTTCCTTTTAAACACCAAAGAATAAATATTCCTTTAAATGAAGAATATAAACAAATATTTGAAAAAAAAACTGATATTATTCCTTTAATAAAAGGCGAAGTAGAAGTGGAAATGGAACCAGAAGAAAATAAAATATACGAAAGTTTAAAGGATAAATATGAAATGATTATTAGTTTTTCTACTAGTGAAGAAGTACAAAAAAGAGATGAAAATTGGGAAAAACATTGCGGGGCTATTATAAAATTAATTCATGAAGAACAACAAATTCCTTTACTTGTTTTATATTCTTTTTCTGTTTATCATTTAATAGAAAGTTTATTATACAAGGATAAAATCGATTTGTATAATTATATTTATTCTTTAACAGAATATAATGAATTACAAACAATGATTCGAGATTATATAGATTCAAATATTATTCTATTTCAAAAGAAAAATGGCTTAATATTATTTAATGGAAAAGAATTATTATATTATATTCTACAAAATCAAAAATGGATAGAAGCAGATGAAATAGATAAAATAGAAATGGATAAAAAACTAGAAAGCTCTATTTTATTAAAGAATTCTTTTGCTGATTTTGTTGGATATTTAGCATATGATAAAACAAATCAATATTTAATTTTTAAAGTTAAAAATATGACTAAAAAAAGAAACACAGGAGCAAGATGTGATGAAGCTAATAAAAAAAATACAATTAAATTATTAAATACTATTTTAGAAATGGAAAAATATACAAAAGAAAATACAAAAATTTTTAATAATATAGATTTATGTATAATACAAGAGTTCACTTTACGCTATTTTAATTTTATAAAAAAAAATGAATCTATTTGGTTTTTAATTCCTGAATATGTTAAATTATATAATCTATAAAATTGAAATAAAAATATAATATAAAGATTTATATAAAGATGAAAGCTCAATATAGAAAACGAGAAAAGACAGAATTACAATTTTCAAAAAGTATTATTAATAAAAACATTTCTCTACCTATAACTTTGGTTGGTAAAAATATTTCAGAAATCATTGAAAAATATTTAAAAGATAATTATGAAGGAAAATGTATTGTAGAAGGATATATTAAAACAAATTCTATTCAAGTAATAAATTATTCATGTGGAATCATTGATAGCAATAATATTATTTTCTGTGTAGTCTTTCAGTGTGAAATTTATTTTCCTGTTGCCAATATGAAAATTAGCTGTGTAGTCAAAAATATTACAAAAGCAGGTATTCGAGGCGAAAGTGATAGTGAAAAACCATCTCCTTTTGTGGTATTTATCGCAAGAGATTTTCAATATAATATTCCTTATTTTCAAAACTTAAAAGAAGGTGATAAATTCACAGCAAAGGTTATAGGTCAACGATTTGAATTGAATGATAAATATATTTCTATTATTGCGGAAGTAATTGTACCGAGAGATAAACAACAAGCACAATTAATATTTTAACTATCTTCAAATTCATATATTGCTTTAATCATTTCTATTAATTCTTTAAGATTTTTTTTTATTTCTATTATATCTTGTTTTATTTCTTTGATATCTTGATCTTGTTTTATTTCTTTGATATCTTGATCTTGTTTTATTTCTTTGATATCTTGATCTTGTTTTATTTCTTTGATATCTCGTTCTTGTTTTATTTTTGGTGTTTTTTGATCTTGTTTTATTTCTTTTTTTTTAATAAACTCTTTTATTTCTTCTTCTGTTAATTTTACTTTTTGTATAATTTCTTTTATAGAAATTTTTTTTAAATACATTTGATATGCATTTTCTTTACATCTTGAAATAATTCCACCTATACTTCTATCGTGTAGTTTTGCTATTTCTTCAAATGTTAATCCTTCTTGTAATTCTATTAATAGTTTATCATTTTCTTCACAGTACCATTTTTTTCCAAAAGAAGAAGGCAATATTTTATCCGGGTTTGTTTTTGAAACCATTTTATACAAAGGACTAGTTTCTATTTCCTTTTCTTCAAATATTCTTTTCATTTCGCTTGGTGATATAAATGAAGGCATTATAATTACCGTTATACATTATATAATTCTTTTCAATTTTATCAAAAGATTTAAAAACATTTTTTCTTTTAAGTTATGAATAATGAAATAATAAGATTAAAAACTTTACAGGAAAAAATAGAGTTATTATCGAAATTTAATCAAATAGAAATATTAAAAATATTACATAAAAATAATGTTATGATTAATGAAAATAAATATGGTTGTCATATAAATCTAACGGAAATTTCATTTGAAATTATTCAAGAAATGGAAAATTATTTAAAACATGTTTCTAATCAAGAATTAGAACTAAATCAGATCGAACAACAAAAACAAGAATTTAAATCTAATTATTTTGACAAGAAAAAATCTTATCTTAATATATGAGTCTTGTTTCAACTGTAAATTTAAGTGTAGAAGGCATTACGACAGCAGCTAATATAACAAATATAGGTGTATATGAAACTATATATGGATCTGACCCTATTGTTACATTATATTTAGTTACACGGGGAACGGATAATATTAATGCGGCAAATATAACAGATAATTTGAATTTATCAAATAATAATTTATTATTTAATATCTTAGTTTCAGATACTAACGGATTTACCAGTTTAGATGATATAACAGTTAATAGTTCTACTAATTTAGTATATATAAGTAATAATACATCAATCTTAAGTTTCACTCAACCTTCTTCTTTAGTATATGAGGGAACTTATACAACATTAAACTTACCAACTTCTACTCTTAAATCAACAAATTTAATATTTTTAAATGATTATTTATATTTTATTAATACTAATAATTTTATACAATTAGATTTAACAAATAATACCGAAATTCAATTGTTTAATAATACTTTATTCGCAAATTCACGTTCATTTACAATTTGTAATAATTATTTATATTTTGCTAATACTGGGTCATCTGGTAGTAGTTTACAAATATCTTGTAATTCATTACTTGATACTAGTAATTATGATCTTAATTGGTATACACCTACTGATTTTAGTATTAATACAGCGTCAAAACCCCAACAGATGGTATCTTTTTCTTCACCTGAATTAGAATGTTTATTTATTTTAAATACCGGTAATAATTGTATTACTCAATTATTAATAACGCAGGGAACTAATACTTTGCCAACTGCTGGAACGCTTACACTTGATTGGATTGCTGCTGTTGAAAACGCTGTACCTCTTACAATGTCAGTTTATGGTAATTATTTATACGTAATATATACAATTACTGATCCAGATACAGGCACTAGCTCATATGATTTAATTTCATATCAAATAGAACAAATACCTGAGCCCGAACCAGAACCTGAACCAGAACCAGAACCTGAGCCCGAACCCGAACCAGAACCAGAACCAGAACCTGAGCCCGAACCCGAACCCGAACCAGAACCAGAACCAGAACCAGAACCCGAACCAAAACCAGAACCTAGCCCAAGACCAAGACCAATGCAACAAACTAGTTCACCAAGACCTATATCTAATATTTGTTTTAGTAAAAACACAATTATTCAAACAGACCAAGGTCCTATACTAATTCAAAATATAAATCCTGTTATACATACCATTAAAAAACAAAAAATAATTGCTCTTACCAAAACAATAACAACTCATGATAATTTAATTTGTTTTCCAAAACATTCATTAGGATTTAATTATCCTAAAAAAGAAATTTGTATGACAAAAGATCATAAAATATTTTATAAAGGTAAATGGGCTCCAGCATACAAATTTTTAGCATTTAAAAAAGTTGTAAAAAAAAAAATAAGAAAAAGTTTAAACGAAGATTTTGTATATAATATTTTAATGTCTAAACATACTCATGTTATGGCTCATAATATGAAATGTGAAACATTACATCCTCAAAATAAAATAGCAAAATTATTTCGTAAAAAAAATATAAAAAATAAAAATTATAAAATTAGAATGCTAAACAATTGTATAATACAATATAGAAAAATATTAAAAAGTATATAATATATTTTTTAATGAAAAATATTATAATATTTATTCAAAATGGATTATATATTCCATTTGTATTTGGATTTATTTATTTAATAAAAAAAGACTTTTTTTTATCAACTATTATTTCATTAAAATTGTATACAACCAATTATTTTTATTGTTTTAATGATTATTATAATTATAAAAATATTCCTAAAAAAATGAATTGGATAAAACAATTTGTTCGTTTCACTGATACCGGACATATTGTTTCTTTTTTGTATTACTTCAATCCTTCATTTTTAAGAATAGGTTATAACATTCATTTTGTTATTACATTTGGTTATTGGATAGGACAATTGTGTTTTCAATTAAAAGATTGTGATAGTATCCAGCATCCTATGATTATAAAAAAAGTAGAACATTTCTTTTGTATATGTAATCATTCTGTTCCTTTATTATTATTTATATATGAAATAAAATATAATTCATCATATATTATTTTTGATAAATATAGTTTATTATATTCTTATTTATGGGCTTATATATGGTTATTAATAATTTATATTCCATGGGTTTCTATTACACAAGATTATGTGTATAGTATTATGTTTCCTAACATTCCCTTAAAAAGAAAACTATTTTTTGTTGGAATAATACATATATTATGTTTTATTGCTAATTATACAGGAAAATATTTAACAAATTAGTAAAAAGAAAATTGATTTATAAATAATTCATAAAATATTATTACTATATTATGAATTATTCGATATTATCCAAAAACTTAACAACTCAATTAACAAAAGAGGATAAAAAAAAACAAGGTATTTATTTTACTCCACCTGGGTGTATATATAATAATTTAGAATTATTAAAACCTTTTATTTCTAGTATAAAGAATGTACTAGAACCTTCTTGTGGTTCAGGAGAATATATTATAGCTTTACAAAATACATTCTCAAGTATAAATTTAGTAGGTATTGAAAAAAATAAAATTATTTATGATTCTATTTTACCTTTACAAAATAAAAATACATCTATTTATTCTCAAGATTATTTACAATATACAACAGAAAAAAAATTTGATTTAATTATTGGAAATCCACCTTATTATGTTATGAAAAAAGAAGATGTATCAAGTGAATATTATTCTTATTTTGAAGGAAGACCCAATATATTTATATTATTTATTATAAAATCATTACATTTATTAAATGAAAATGGTATTTTAAGTTTTGTATTACCAAAAAGTTTCTTGAATTGTTTGTATTATGAAAAAACAAGAAAATATATTTATGAATCTTTTCAAATCTTATATATTATAGAATGTAAAGAAAAATATTTAGAAACCCAACAAGAGACAATTCTTTTTATTATTCAAAAAAATCCTATCATAAATAATGAAGCATTTATAATAACAATTCATGAAAATATAATCTTTTCCTTTCAAGAAAATATAGTAAAATTAAAGGAATTATATAATAACTCAAAAACATTAAATGAACTAGGGTTTAAAGTACATGTAGGAAATATTGTTTGGAATCAATGTAAAGATATTTTAACAGACGATGAAACCAAAACAAGATTAATATATAGTTCAGATATTGATAAAGATAAAATTATTTTAAAAAAATATCCAAATTCACAAAAAAAAAATTTTATAAACAAGCCAGGAATAACAAAACCATTGATTGTAATCAATAGAGGATATGGTGTTGGAAAATATAAATTTGAATATTGCCTAATAAATGAATTTAAAGAATACTTAATTGAAAATCATTTAATTTGTATTGAATACAATAATTCAGATTTATCTCATGAAGAATTAATTGTTTTATATAACAAAATCTTATTGTCTTTTCAAAATAAAAAAACTTTACAGTTTATACAAATTTATTTTGGAAACAACGCAATCAATACAACCGAATTAAATTATTTATTACCTATTTATTTTTAACAAAAAACATGTAAATTATAAATCATATAATTTTTATGAATTTAAGATATTTGAAAGGCAGGAAAAGCAATACCATTTCCATTTTTCCATCTTAGTAAAATTTCCATTTTTTTTCCTGTTTTTGTAAGGCAAACATAACGAGACATTTCAGCATTCTTTACTACACTTTCAATCCTATAATCATCTATATTAACTACTTGTAAATGAAATGTTCCATCTGAATAAAGCATGTATTTTTTTCCTTTTTGAGTATCATATAAATATTCAGACAGTAAATTTGTATCCAATTCTGTTTCCATAATAAACTTTTCAATACTCTCTTTCGAACATTTTTTTGCCATTTCATAAAATTGTATATCTTCTGTCTTACCTGTGAATTTAGACGATTTAGAACATCCTTGATAATACAGCTCTTGATACTTTTTCATACATTTCGGTTTGTTAGAGTGAATTTGTTTCATGTAGTCTTCTTTCGCAGGCAATTCGAAACCAGATAATTCAGCTAAACCAGGTAAATACTTTTCATAGTAGAAATTTTCATAACTTTGAGTTAGATACTTACTTGGTTTCATGGGTGAAACAAATTGTGGAACATTATCTACAGATGAAGCATTGTATTTAAATTCCACATGAAAATCTTCTACCTCCATATCTTCATATTTAACCGCAAAGTTAAAATCGTAGTTAAACTTTCTTCCTGCTTTTGCTTGGCAAACAATTTCTTCGTAGGGTCTTGGAATCAACTTTGTCAAATATTCTTCGAGTCCTTCTTTCACTTTTTGCCATTCTGGAACTACGAAGAATTCTTCAGGTACATCCTTGTTAATTATTTTTTTAATGATTGATTCTCTCAATTTATTATGCTCGTCGTTCAAACTTCTCGAAAAAGATTTAAATACACTAATACTTTCCAAATTCATTCTACTAAAATTATTAGATACTAAAATTTTCTCAATTTTCTCAAACAATCCCATAATAATAATTTTATTTTTATTATTAAATTTTCAATTTTTTTTTTTTATTATTTTTTTTTCAATAACTAAATTATAATAACTAAATTATAATAATATAAATTCATTACGATATATTATTATAATGTACGATACAATCTTAACTGAAATAGATCCTTTATTTTTAAAAGACCTAACTTTTAAAAATATCATAAAAGAAAAAGAAATAATAAAAGAAATAAAAAAAGAAAAAGAATATAAATTTTTTACTCCTTATGAAAAAGATAAATTATTTTGGTGTTTTTATATTTTTAAAAATGGATTGGCTGATTATGAAATAATGGAAAATAAAAATATTGTGAAAGAAAAAGAAGAAAAAATTAAATATATTGAAAAAATAAGAAAAAACAAATCTATTTTAAAACAACACAAAATAAAATTATTGCCTAATATAGAAAGCAATTTATTAAATGATGATGTTATAGATTTAAGAACTTTTCATGTATTATGTATTTTAGAAAATATAAATTATTTATTTATTGATAAACAATTTTATTATGAAAAGATTATAGATGAAGAAAATAAATTATTTGTATTACATAAAATAAATAATAGTTATTGTTATGAAATTAATAATAAAAATAATTATAAAGAACATAAATTACAAAAAATAGATATAGATAAAAATTTTTTATGTATATCTCATTATACATTAAAAGAACTAAAGGATATATGTGAGAAATTACAAATTGTTATTCAACCTACCTGGAAGAAAAAAGATATATATGATTTTCTTTTACACATAAACCAATAAATAATAATATTAATATATATGAGTAAAGAATTAATTAAATATACAACTGATATAAGCTTAGATCAAAAAGAGGATATAAATTTAGTAATAAATAAATTTATTATATTTTTAAATGAAAATGATATTGAAAATAATTATTTCAAAGATGTAATAAGAAATGATATAACTACTCAAATAATAATTTATGTTTTATATAAGTTAATTTCTTTAAATTTTACATTATTAAATATTCGTGAAGTATCAACTATTTTACCAAAAGAAATAAAAGGCGGTACAATTGAAGATATGATTATATTCTTATTAATATTAATTTTATTATCTAATATTTTCACTAGTGTAGATTCAATATTATCTTCTAAACCTACTAGATTTATAAAATTACACACAAGATCTTTATCAACTACACGAATTTTTAATAATTATACACCAGAATTTACAAAATCATCTCGAACTTCTCCTTCAAAAAATTCTCCTTCAAAAAATTCTCCTTCAAAAACTTCTCCTTCCAAAACTTCTCCTTCAAAAACTTCTCCTTCAAAAACTTCTCCTTCCAAAACTTCTCCTTCAAAAACTTCTCCTTCCAAAACTTCTCCTTCAAAAACTTCTATAATATCAGTACCTGATAAATTTTCCTTAAAAACAACAACAATATCAAAATTTATGTTTCAATTTAATAATACAATAAATAAGATTGTGTATAAATTAAATAATGAAACCAAAAAAATTAAAGAACAAAAAGGAGATAAAATGTTTAAATGGGTTGTTACAACTGACAAGTTATTAACATCAGTAGATTTTGTTAATATTAAAGATTTAATATTTTCAAGTAGTGAAATAATAAGTTCAATAAAATTACGAGAAAATAATAAAGAATTGTTAGAGAAAATTTCTTTAGAAATAAAAAAAATAGATACCTTAATAAATATTGTACTTCTTGCCATGAAGTTTTTAATACCAGGGAATAAACCTACCAATATTGAACTAGCTTTTTCTTTTGCTAAAGTTGCGACATCAATCGGTCAAATCATACAAAAAATATATATAAAAGAAAATACAAAATTAAAAGAATTATTAGATATTTTAAGTAATATATTAATATTTAGAGATATTGGAATTGCGATAACTCAACTATCCATTTTATATCTTGGATATATTGGATTAGTTATTTATTCTTTTGTTAGTAAAAGAATAGGAGGTAAAACAAACAAAAAACGAAATAAAAAAAGAAGAAAAACAAGAAAATTAATTATTATTTAATTCATTCTCTTGAACTACTTCATCCTCTTGAACTACTTCATTCTCTTGAACTACTTCAATCTCTTGAACTACTTCATTCTCTTGAACTACTTCATTCTCGGGACAAAATTCATTCATTTGAATTAAATCATTCACTTGACCTTCTAAATCTTCTTCATCACCATTTAAATTATTAAATAAAATATTAATTAATTTTTGATTTATTTCTAATGAATTATTTTGTAAATATAATAATAAATCTTTTAATTTTGTTATTTCAGTTTCAACAGGTAAAATATGTTCTTTTAATTCATTGAATATTTCTTCTTTATTTATAAAAGTATCCGATTTTTGTATTTCAGGAGTAATAGTTCTAGTAGCTTGTAATTCTAATATTTGTATTTTATTATGTAAAGATATATTTTCTTTTTCTAATGAATTCATTCTACTTATAATTAACTTCATTTTTTCTTCTAAAGGCTCATAAATGATATCATTCGATTCTTTATTTGAGAATGAATCATTCATTACGTTACTATTAAACATAAGTGGTATTATTTCTGTTTCTAGTTTTTGAATATAAGTTTCTAATTTTCCTAATCTTAATGTTATTAAAGTTATGGCATGAGAAATTGATAATTTATCGCTACTAGGTTGATTTAACATACCAGAAGAATTCATTTGAGTTGAGGAATAATTTGATTTAATTGGTTCATTTAATCCTGCTCGTTTAGCTCGAGCGGAAGCTACAGATCTTGCGGAACTCATTAATTATTCTTATGATTTTGTTTTTTAAATAAATACGCAATTAATTTAGAGATATACTATAAAAAATAATATTTTTATAAATCAATGGATTCTCTTGAAGATAAAACTTCTAAAGAAGGATTTTTTAAATATGTATTTGAATTTAATTCTAACACAAAATCTCAATTATTAAATATAACACAATATTCATTATTATCTATTATTCCTATTATAATAATTAATACATTGATGCAATATTATGTACCTGAAGTGGATGATACAAAAAGTAGTTTAGAAATTATCATTGAAATTCTTTTTCAAATTTTATTCATTATACTTTCATTGTTTTATATCAATCGTATATTATTCTATATACCAACTATTAGTAAAGAACGTTATCAAGAATTAAATTTTACTAGTTTAATTTTATCCATTTTTTTAGTTATTTTAAGTTTACAAACAAAATTAGGAGATAAAATTAATATATTAATAAAACGATTCTTGGAATTATTTCATATGGAAAAATCTACTAATAAAAAAAAGAAAAAAGAAGCAAAAGAAAATAAAAATACTCCTCAACAAACACAAGAAGTATCTTTACAAAATGATCCTTATTCTACTAGTATAACTAGTTTACCTGTATCCAATCAAAATACATCAATGACTTCTCCTGATTTTAATAAAATGTATCAACATAACCCAACACCTTTAGTGAATGCTAACTCTCCTGTTGAAAACTTTGAAAATACTATTATGGCAGCAAATGAAGCATTAGGAGGTTCTTTTGGTTCTAATTTTTAATATCTTTAAAATAATAATAAATAAATTATTTATTATTATTTATGGATTCTATTGAGTTAAAAAACGCATTGGAAAATAGTAAAAATGAATATTTATTAAAATATACTTTACAAAAAATTAATGATATAAAACTACATGTTATTAATGAATTACCTATTTTACAAAAAAATAAAAATTCATTAAAAAAAAAACTAAAAGATTATAAATACGTCATTGATTTAGAAGAATTAAAAGAAGGAAGCTTTATACGTTGGATCACCCAAAAAAATGAAGATTATTATTTAACTAATGGAGGATTTATTGTAGAAGTAATTTTTACGGAAAATGGTATTTTGTTATTAATAAAAGGAATTAATAATTCTTTTTTTAAAATTGTATTCGATCATTGTATCATTTTTCAAAAATTAAATAATCAAGAAAATATATTGCTTTTAACATTAGATTATTTAGAAAAATCCTAATTTATTCTGTTGTTGAATAAAATATCGATAGTGCTGACAATTTCTTTTATAAATATTCATTGTATAATTATTTTTTTTTAATTCATTCCAATTTTTAATTTTATTTAAAAATAATTTTAAAGATAAAGAGTTTACTTCTTGATTTGTTATTGATTGGCCTATTGGACTACATATAAAAGAATATAAATTTTTATCTGATATATTTTCAGGTAAGCTACGAATACGAATTTTTGCTTGAATATCTTTACCTATTAATAATTTAAATAAATTATGTATATTTATTTTTTCTGGAATTAAATCAACAACTATTTTATCTTTATCCTTTTCTAATAAAACTACATGATGGAATTTTAATAATTGTATTTCACATGGTAAATAAAGTAATCCTGTTTTTAAAATTGTTAATTTAATAGAAAATACACTTATTAAATATAATAAAAATAAAAAAGATGTCATTAATTATTAAATTTTATATTTTTAAATTTTTTATTAATATTAAATATCCAATTCATACTTATCATTTATTCCTGTATCTTCTTTTGAAATACTTGTTATATTTGAAACATTATTTACTATTTTTAAACTTGAGATACTACAATTATCTACCTCAAGAATATCTTCAAACGCTTTATCTATATTAACTTTCTCTGTTTCTTTTTCATACTCATCTTCTGTAATATTTTGTGTTAACTGATTCATATCTAAAATAACTTGAAAACAACTTGTACCGTAATAACCTTCTTGACCGCACATAATATTTGCTGATACTCCTTTTAATGTATCTAATTCAGCATGACGCGCTGCCTTTAAAAACATTTCCGGTGTTTCTTCAAAAGAAGCTTTAGCAATTGGACCTATGTTATCATTGTTAATTCCATGTCTAAATATCGAAACCATTTTTGCTTGTGCTGTCATTCTATCACATAATAAACTTAAATGATGTGAATTAATATATGTACTATCAAATTCAATTACTTCAACCAATTCATTATATATTGTTTGTCTCGCAGCTTCCATCCCCAAAACATGAAATATTTCTATAATATCATTACTAAATGTCTTTGTGTAATCAATAAAATCCAAAGCTAATACATCTAATAAATTTGAACCGATAGTATCTAATACCCAAATTTCTTTCTTTTTAAAAGACCCTAATTCTTCTATTAAATTATCTTTTATTTTTCGTAAAATTACTTTATTTATATTTTTGATTCCTTTCAATACTATATTATTTAACATTGAATCTTGAAAATTCTTTAAAATATAAATTTGATCGGATTGATCTAATGGATTTACTTTTTGTTTTTTTACTGATTTTGATTGTGATTCTTTAACAATATTATTCATACGAATTCTAAAAATTAATTTATCAGAATTATAATCTGAATAAATACATGATATTTCATTTGAATAATAATTTTTTAAAGCAAAGTGAACGTCGTCCATTGTAATATTTTTTTCCAACATTATTTCTGGATTCATTTCCATACGAATGATCCATTTTGATTTTTCACCTAATCCTGAATCTTCAGAAATTATTTCTTGAGTACATTCTTGTATCATGGATTCAAATTGGACGTACTGTGCCATTAATTCTTTATCTTCTTCTATATTTGTAAAATTTTCCAATGGATCAAAACATATCTCTGTCGACAAAACAATTTCTTCCAATTTTGTATGTTCCAACATATACATAATTGAATTCGCTTTCTTTTTATCTGTTTCATCATCCTCATTTAAATAAATTGTTAATGAAGGATTCTTAGGTTCACTTGATAAAGACAATATTTCCTCAATACGTGGAACACCACGAGTAACATTACTTTTTGAAGATACACCAGCAAAATGAAACGTATTCAATGTATTATGAACTATAACACCTGAAGCTAACATAAATGTTTGATTGCCTGGGACTGTGAAGTCATACACATAATCTGTTTCAGGTACACTATATTCTTCTATACTTACAATTTCATCCCACACTACATCAGAATTCGCAGCTTGTTTTAATATATTCACTCTAGCTTGTATTATTTCAAAATTATTATAAGATAAACAAACTTTAATAAATTCTTGTAATTCGCCTCTTGAAATAACTTCATCACCACAGTCAATATCTAACATATCAACACATATAGATTTTATTATTTCTTGTAATCCATCAATTTTATCTACTTTATCCAAGTCATTTATTATTGGAATATTTTTGGAATGAATACTCCCTATTTCTGATACAAACAATTCAGAAGATAGAATTGTTAATTTTTTATTCTTTACCAAACTAAATATTTGAAAATAATTCAATAATAACGCAATATCTTGTAAAACTTGTCTATTATTTTCTACAATATAGATTGTATCAGATAGACAAATTAATTTTTTATCAAAATATACCTTCAATAAAGTTCTTTTTAATTCCAGAGAACTTGTAAATACAAAACTAGGCAAACCAATTTTACATTCCTCAATAATTGCCTTCTCATATTTATTTTTTTCAAACAATGTACTAAAGAATAATTCTTTTGTAGCTAAATAATTACCTATAGTTTTACCCATATTTTCGTCTACATCATAATCTTTTTTGTTATCATTTTCAAATTCTTTAATATATTTAGAAACTGGTATTCTATTTCCTATACATAAATCTTTACCTAAAATTGGTTGAACTGTTTGATCTTTTCGAATCAAATGAGAATGACTTAATGTAGTATGAACTTCTCTTCCACTTTTTGTAATTACCTTTATTAGATTACCTCCAACAGGATGCCTACTTACATGAGATATTTTATTCCATGATGTTGATTCATCATTATTCACACCTACTATATAATACTCATTTTCTATTTTGGATAACAATGTTTCTACACTATTAATGTGCCCTGTGGAAAATGTATACTCAGGATATTTTTCTATTAATTCATCACAAAAATCACCAATACATCCTGAGATACATTTAATATTTCCTGTAATTTTATTCTTCTTTATTATTTTTACTTTTTCAGAACGAACACAACTCATTTGTGTTGTAGGCTCACCAATACTTTGCGCTGCTATCAATCCAACCATTTCACCAGGTACAACAATAGCTCTTTTGTAGTTCATGGTAATTGTTTCTAATAACAATACCAATGCTGTTTTATTAATTCTTTTATTGTATAACAATATTTTAGGAGATAAATAATAATAATACAATACTTTGAAAAGCAAGGAAGGAGGAGCGAAATATATCTTTTCTAAATTATCAAAACATTCTTCAATTAATTCCATACACTCTAACAAAGTTATGTCTACAATTGAATTTCTATTAATATTCAAATTTCCCATTACATTTTCTATCAAATAAGTAAAGGCTACAGGACATCTAACAACTTTATCTTCCTTGTTTTTGAAAATATTTTTTATTATTAAATTTCTTTGGGCTATCATAAAATCTGTATAAATCTTTGATTTCTCATTCCACTTTTCTGCTTGCTTTTTCATTCTTGTAATCGTTGGTTTAGTGAATACAATCATTAATCTTTTGTTTTCTAATTCCATATCTACCAAATTATAATATTCATATATCTCTTGAATACTTTTGCTTACTAATCCAATTTCTTGATTTTCTACTTTGATTGTATCAATATTATCTCCTCCATAAGTGAATTGAATAATTTTATTTTTATTATTTCGAATCGTCATGTCATAATTTACCATTAAATCCTCCAAACCTTTAATTAATCTTCTTTGAATATAACCAGTTGTAGATGTTTTTACTGCTGTATCAATAAGACCAATACGTCCACCCATCGCATGAAAGAATACTTCTTGTGGAGTTAGGCCATTAATATATGAATTTTCTACAAATCCTCTGGAACTGGATGAATCATCAAATTTTGTAAAATGTGGTAATGTTCTATTTTCAAAACCATAAGGAATTCTTTTACCTTCAACATTTTGCTGTCCTACACATGAAACCATCTGTGAAATATTTAATTCACTACCTTTTGAACCAGCATTCACCATAATAACAAATCGATTGTCTTTACTTAAATTTTTTAATCCAATTTTTCCTGCATCCGCAGAAGCTTGATTTAAAATGTTATTCACCTTCATCTCAAATTCTTCTTGGTTTGTCTTGCCACTATTGTTTTCAAAAATTCCCAATTGAATCTGATCTATCAATTCCTTCACATCATTTTTTTTGTTTGTTATAACATCAATAATTTTTTCATTCGTACTTGAATCTGAAATCAAATCACTAATTCCTACACTGAATGAACTTGTTTTCATGTATTCTGTAATAATGTTTTGTAAATCATCTATAAAATCAGCAGATGCCATATTTCCATAATCATTACAAATACGATGAATTAATCCTTTTGTTCCAGCTCCTAACAAGGATTTATCTAATTGACCTCTTAAATATTCACCGTTTTTTATTTCTATAATATTATTTGTTAATTTTGGGTCTTCTGATGAATCGTATTGTTTATTTTTTACTTTTAATGAAAAGGGTGGTAAGATTTGAGATAATATATCAAAATTACTAATTTTTTCTTTACCTTTTAATTTTTCCATATTCACTTTGGAAAACATCATCAACAAATTCATCATTTCTTTTGGCTCAAAGAATATGTCTTTTCTTGTGAATCGATAACTTCCCAACATGGAATCTTGATAAATACCAATAATAGACGCATTATTACTTGGACTTATAATTTGATATGGTACAGCAGCCAGATTTAGTAGCTCGGATTCTGCCTCGATGTCTTGAGGCATGTGTAAATTCATTTCATCACCCAGATGAATCCCAGAGGTTTCCCAAAGGGCCGGACTGTATCTTAAGCAAACTCAGGATAGCTAGTCCATCATTGTTTACCAACACCCGTTCAGTCTCTGAATGCCTTTCATATCCTAACCATAACGGATTTAGAAAGTACACTGCGGATTGTCCAATCCTTCGCATTATTACCATTGGGTTCGGCTATTAACCGAGTTCCTCCTTCTTGTTTCCAAGAAGGAGTGGTAGCGAAGGCTCTAAGGAGTTTCCCGCATCAAGGTGTTTCGCATTCCTTATTAAATAAGGAACACTAGGAGGTAGCACGCTTTTCACGCCTCCTGTTTTCGACAGTGATGTTTATCGAAATCAGCATTGTATGGCTTTGTCAAACCATCTCCCCAAAGTTTCCAATGGGGTCGGACTGTATCTTAAGCAAACTCAGGATAGCTAGTCCATCATTGTTCACCAACACCCGTTCAGTCTCTGAATGCCTTCCGTAGTCTGCTAAACGACCTTAGGAAGTAACACTGCTGATTGTCCAATCCTTCAAATTATGACCATTGGGTTCGGCAATTAACCGAGTTCCTCCTTCTTGTTTCCAAGAAGGAGTGGTATTGAAGGCTCTAAGGAGTTTCCAGCATCAAGGTGTTTCGCAAATAATTCAATAAATACTTGAGGCAAATCAAGTTTGTGTGATGTGCCTCAAGTATCTACTGTATTATTCACTAGGAGGTAGCACGCTTTTAACGCCTCCTGTTGCCAACACAAAGTTTATCAGCGACATTCATTCGAAAAGTATCCCCAACAGTCATAACTTTCACAATATGACACATCATACTCATTCTGTGAAGTGTAGGCTGTCTATTGAATAGAATGGAATCACCATTCATCATATGACGATGGACGATGTCTCCTTCTTCCAAGACAATTGATTTTCGATCAATATATCTTAAGGTTATGGATTCACCATTTTTCTTTTCCAATATTTTAGCACCAGGATATTCATCAGGACCATTCAAAACTAACTTTAATAAAAATGCTTTGTTTCTGGTATTCACAATAATAGGCTTAGTAATATTCTTCGCAATTTTTAAAGGAACGCCCAATTCACGAATAGAAATATTTGGGTCCGCAGTAATAACAGAACGAGCACTAAAATTAACTCTTTTAGCCATCAAATTTCCTCTCATTCTCCCACCTTTACCATTCAAACGATCCTTGATAGATTTTAAAGGTCTACCAGATCGTTGAGCTACAGGAGCCGCACCTGGAATTTTATTATCTACTTGACAAGCTACATAATATTGTAATACAGTCGTCCAATCATAAATTACATGTGCTGGAGCATTGCTTTCTATCTTTTCTTGTAATGTTTTATTGGTCTTAATAATATTTACTAGAATATGACTCAAATCATCTTCACTTCTTTGTTGTGAATCATGTTTCACAGAAGGACGCACAGCAGGAGGAGGTACTGCCATAACTTGACAAATCATCCATTCTGGACGAGACCAAATAGGACTAAACCCCATAAAATGAATATCTTCATCTGAGATTCTTTTAAATATTTTTAGAACCATTTCAGGAGTTACCTTAATAGTAATGTTTTCTTCATCATTCTTCCATTCAGCAATGATACTTGATAATCCTTCTTTACGAATTTTCATCGGTTGTAAACAACCACAACCATCCTCAATATCATCTCCACATCTTTTCACTTTAACACTCTTACAGCACAAATTATAAACGGCTTTCCATTTATGTTCGTTTAAATAACTATTAATTTGATTGTATTTTAATTTATTAATTAATAACTTACTACATTTGAAACATACACATCGTAATATTTTCAAAATTGAACTAAAATATTGAATGTAATAAACTGGTTTAGCTAATTCAATATGACCGAAGTATCCAGGTGTTTTCATATAATCTAAACCGTCAGTAGGACAAATTAATCCAGGTTCTAATACACCCATTCTTGGATCAAATAAACCACCGATAACTGGTTTATTATTCACATAGGTATCTCTAGAAGTTATTTCCGCAACTGAACCTTTACGGATTTCATCTGGAGATAATATGGAAAATTGAATACCTATCACTTTCGAATTTAATTTTGTTTGAGACATATCTTACTTTTATATAATAAATTATATTTATGTTATTATTTCAATTTTAAAATAAAAGATATAAATAAAATTGATTTAGATTTATATTATTAATATATAATAACAAATATGAATTCCAATAAAGACAACGAAAAAATGTATTCTCATAGTAATAAAATGAACTCTTTTAAAAATCCTAAACAATCCTCTACAAAAGAAAGTGAACCTAAAAATTGTAAAAAAACATCTCCTAAAAAATCAAATGAAAAAAACATTCCTGTAAAAAAATATACAAAACAAATAGATTTATCTTCTTCAGATGAAGAAGAAGAATCTTCCGAATCGGATGAATATGAAGAATCAGACGAGACGGAAGAATCTGAGGAAGAAGAATATGCTATTAAAACAAGAAGTAAAACTAAATTAGAAAAAAAAGATGATTCTAAAGTGAATATTGTTTTCACTATACATGATGATTATGGAGAAGAATATGATAGCTTAGAAGAAGATGATGATGTAGAAACAGAAAATGAAGATGAGGAAGTATCAAGTGTAGAATCAGATAGTAAAAACAGAAAAAAGAAAACAAATAAAAAAGTAATAAATCCTCAAGAGATTATTTCTTCTTTTCATAAAACTATTTCAGATGGGAGTAAAAATTTTGATGAAAAGATTTTAGAAACAATGGAAAATTTATACCAAAGTACCGCAGATGAATCCTTTAAAGAATGTATTAAAGTATATCAATCAAGTTTAAAGAAACAAAAAGAAAAAAAAGAAAAGAAGGACAAAAAGCAAAAAGAAAAAAATGTTCGAATCTTTTCAAAAATTTCTCGTGATAAAAATGTATTAAATGATATAGATGTATTTTCAACATTAACATGTGAAGAACAAGTTTCTACAATCAAAGAATTAAAAAAAATAAATGATTTAATTAGAATAAAAAATCCTTATAAATTAACATTAATAAATTCTCCTATTCCTACTCATTTTAAAAGCTGTGCGTTGAAAAAAATCAATATGTTAAAATATATGGATTCAAGTTCAGGAGAATATTATAAATTAAAACAATGGGTAGATAATTTTATGAGAATACCTTTTAATAAATTTAAACATTTAGAAATTTCAATGGATGATGGAATAGAAAAATGTTCTCAATATATGGAAAACGCTCAACAAATATTAAATACAGCAGTTTACGGTTTGAATGATGCGAAAATTCAAATTATGCAACTATTAGGTAATTTAATTACAAATCCTTCATCTGTGGGAACATCTATTGCGATTCAAGGTCCAATGGGTATAGGTAAAACAACCTTGATTAAAGAAGGGATTAGTAAAATATTAAATAGACCATTTGCGTTTATTGCCTTGGGAGGTGCTACAGATAGTACATTTCTAGAAGGTCATTCTTACACTTATGAGGGAAGTACTTGGGGTAAAATTGTAGAAATTTTAATTCAAACACAATGTGCGAATCCAGTTATTTATTTCGATGAATTAGATAAGATAAGTGATACTCCAAAAGGTGAAGAAATTATTGGTATTCTAACTCATCTAACAGATACTACACAAAATACACAATTTCATGATAAATATTTTTCAGAAATTGATTTTGACTTGAGTAAATGTTTCTTTATATTTAGTTATAATGATGAAAGCAAAGTGAATCCCATTTTAAGAGATAGAATGTATCGTATACATATGAAAGGATATAATCTCAAAGATAAAATTATTATAGCTCAGCAATATTTATTAAAATCTCTAGAACAACAAGTATGTTTTAAAGAAGGTGAAATTATATTACCTGAAACTGTACTAACATATATTATAGAAAATTTTTGTGAAAAAGAAGAAGGTGTAAGAAATCTAAAAAGATGTTTGGAAATTATTTATACTAAAATTAATTTATATCGCTTAATAAAACCGGATACAGAATTGTTTGATAAACATAAATCTATTAAAATAACATTTCCATTCACTATTACAAATTCATTAGTAGATAAATTTATTAAGAAAAAAGAAGAAAGTTCTTTTATGAGTACTTTATATATTTAAATATTTATACATATAATTAAAATTGAATTATAATTATTTTTTCATTGTAATACAAAATAAATATGTTTGGACCTACTCAAATAAACTTTTTAGATACAAGATTCGAAAGACAAAAAATGAATAATAACATGATTTTTGAAGCCTTTCAAATGAAAGATGAAAATAAAATTAGAAAATTATGTAATGAAAAAGAATTATATAGAGTACTTGAAGAAACAAATTTAACATTCAGTGAATTAATAGAAGAAGCGCAACAAAATTCTCATTTAAATCGTATATTATCGGGAAGAATTAGTAAAAATGCTAGTAGACAATGTACTAAAGATGAAGAAATTCAAATAGAGATTTGTAAAAGAGTAGCGAATGTATTTGGAATAGTAATAGAAAAATTAAATGTATGTGAAGTTCGTCCAACAAAAGCTGGGGAAATTATTACTGATTCTGAAATGAAAGAAAAAAAGATTTTAAAAGATGAATGTTTAAAATCTTTTGACGCAAAAATAAGTGGGAAGATGAATGGATATTTATTCGCAAAAGTAGTTTTTGGAAGCGGAGGACATCAAGATAATGTATTTGAAGAAGCAGATATTTTGTGTTGTTGGGTAAAAAAATTTCATAAAGATTCAGAAAATATGTTTGTTGTATTACTTGATACTAACCTTGTAGATAAATTTAATAAATTAAAATCAAAATATCATGAAATATCAAATATTTTAATTACGAATCATTATGAATTTCAACAATATATAATTGAAAATTATTCTAATAAATAAGAACATATTTGAAAAGCTAAATCAAAAGAAATTCTTTTACGTGCGATGCTATTACTTTCACGATAATTAGATAAAAATAAAGAATAAAATTTACTTCTATTTATCTCAAGATATTCATTAAATTTTTCTACTAATATTTTTTGTTTTGTTATATCAATTTCAGGAATTATAACCAATGTCGCATAACTTCTTGCTGAAAGATTTTTTGTATCATCAATAAATCTTTCTTCGTCTTTTACTATTTTTAATTTTATTTTACTTTCTATGTTATCATCTATACATTTCAATAAAATATTTGTAATACATTCTTTTTGTTTTGTTAATTTTGTTGCTCTTTCTATTTTATATACTGTACTGTAGGGTAAATTATAAATTTCACCACCAATTGTATAATTATTTATATTTGTTAACAATATTGTAAAATTTTTATTACTTGGATAAATCCAACATGTTATTTCTTTTGCTAAATCTACTTTTTTTTCAAATTGTAAACTACATACTGTATAAGTAGTATCATCAAATACTTTTTCTTCAAATATATTTAATAGAATAATATTAAATTTATTTAAAAATTTTTTTCTTAATTCTATATCATTTTTTCGAATAGAAGATATAAAATTCAACGGTATAATAATAATTCCACCTTCACAATTACTATTTATGACTTGAATAAGAAAACATTTATATAAATCATTACAATCATATTTATCATATAGTTCTTTATCTTTATTTTTATTTCTTGCTAAATAAGGTGGGTTTGTTAATATAAATTTATTATCATAACATGGTGGTTCTTGTAAAGTATCTTTTTTTAAAATAGTTGTTTTTTTAGGTTCAATATCATAACATTCTATTGTATATTTTGTTGAATCATTAATAAAATGTAATAAATCTCCATTCCCAGCAAAAGGCTCAATAATATAATTTATACCTTCAGGAATATACATATTATTCAAAATATATTCATAATTTGTTGTATAAAATTGTCCTAATTTTGATTTGATATTCATTTTAATAATAACGTAATTTAGTTATTATTAAATCAATTTTATTATAAATATTTAATATATGAATTATGTGAAAGCATATAATATTTCTAAATCTGATAAATTATACAAATATTCTAATCCTATTTCAGTTCAACGAAAAGCATACCAATATTTAGGAAAGGATGCTATTGTATACAAAAGTAAAAATCCAAAAAAAAAATATATGATTTTGGATCCACATAATGAAAAATGGGTTTATTTTGGAACTATGGATCCTGCTATGGAAGATTTTACAAAACACAAAGATCCGGAAAGACGATATCGATATTTAACTCGTTCTACAAATATAAAAGGGGATTGGAAATCAAACCCTTATAGTCCTAATAATTTAAGTATTCATATATTATGGTAATTAAAACCATTCTTTTAACAATAATTGCTTGTCATTCACTGAAGAAAAAACAGGCAAGTCCATAGGAACAGCTAAGGTTGAAACATCATGTAAATATTTTATATATCCATGAGCTTCTCCTAATACATTTTGAATACAATAGGTTAATACAATTTTATTTAAATTCTCTATTTGTTTAGTAATATGATGTGGACTATTTATAGCATGTTGTAAAAAGACACTTCTCATGATAATTTTTAAAGAATCACAATCTTGGGGGCCAATAATATATTGCTTGTTGGATTCTTTATAAACACCAGCACGTATACCATTTTGTAAAATTTGAATATTTTCTTTGGAAAAAAATAATTTAGATAAAACACTTTCATCCCACACTCCTAGAGTTGCATCTTGATAAGTAGAACATTGATGGACTGGTATTTTGTCGTATAATTCAAAAGGTACTTGGTCGTTTTTAGGAAAAGTAACTCTTCCATTATTCTTATTCATTATATTTAAATAATAATATATTTTTATCTATATAATGAATTTCCAAAAAATGTCTATGTTAATAGCTGGAATATTATTACTTATTCTTTTTATATTAATTGCTATATCTTATAGTCATGCGAATTCAAAAGCAGTTTGGCCTCCTATATTAAATAATTGTCCGGATTATTTTAAAGATGTTAATGGCGATGGAACCAAATGTTATAATGAATTTGGGTTAGGTTATGATTTAAGTCCAAGTGATTTTATCGATTTTAAAAATAAATATCCAAGTTCATGTGATAAATATGTTTTTTGTAATTCTCATCGATTATCTTGGGATGGTATTACGTATGGATATGGAAAAAATGCTCCTTGTGATTCTTCTTAAATTATATAATTTTATTATTTAAATATATATACAAATTGATAGAATGAATAATATTGATATAAATAAAATACTAAATAGAGAAACAGAAGAAAATAATTTAATAGATTTATTAAATTCGAATATAAAAAAATCTATTTATCTATATGGTGATTTAGGTAATGGTAAATCTTATTTTGTTAAAAATATATTACAAAAATTAAATTATGAAATTATTGATTTAGAAATAATTGATATTAAAAATAATTCTCTCATGAATATTTGTTATTCCTATTACAATCAAAATATATTAAATAATTTTTATAAAAAAAAACAAAAGAATATTATTTTAATTGATAGCCTAGAATGTGTTTACAATAATAATAAAAATATTATAACTCAATTGATTAAAGTTTTAAAAAATAAAAAAAAAATAAATTGTTCTATTTTATTTATTGGTAATTTTTTATATAATGACAAAAAATTTATTGATATAATTAAAAATAGCCATATTATTCATTTAAAACCTATACCTAAGGAAAATATTTTTATTTTATTAAAAACTCTTATGCCAAAATTAAATAATGAATTATATGAAGCAATTTATTTTTATACATATGATAATTTATTCAAAATTATTCATATTTATAATTTATATAATAATAAGCAAACTATATCTTTGTCTTTATTAAATAATTTTTATAAAAATAAAACAAAAAGTGAAAATACAAAATTAACTACTCATGATTTATTAATAAATTATTATCCATTAAATCAACATAATTTATTGGTTTATGAAACAGATCGAACTATTGTAAGTTTATTATGGCATGAAAATATTATCGAATTATTAAAATCAAATAAATTATCCTATCTATTATATTATAAAGAAATTTTACAGAATATTTGTTATGGAGACTATTTAGATCGGGTTACATTTCAAAAACAAATTTGGATATTTAATGAAATGAGCTTCTTAATCAAAACAATGTATAATAATTATAAAATACATAAGGTTTTTCAGATAAACTCATTTGCGTTAAATGAAATACGTTTTACAAAAGTATTAACCAAATATTCTACAGAATACAATAATTATTTGTTTATTCAAAATTTATGTTTGATTTTAAATATGGATAAAAAAGATCTGTTTTCTTATTTTATCTACTTAAAAAAAATATTTAAAAATGATATTGATATATATAATTTATTGAATGATTATGAAATTAATAAACTAGATATCCAACGAATTTATAAATATTTAAATATTGGATAATTATCTTCTTGGACCTCTACATAGAGGACATCTTACGTTTCTAGTTCTTATACATTCATAATTACACCCAGAACATAATACGTGAGGACATTCTGAAAAAGGTTGATTTGTTCGTACAACAGGTATCATTTCTAAACATACACAACATTCTTCCATACTTGGAATTACTTGAATAATAGGTGTTATAATGGGTGTTATAATATTAATTATATTTATAGGAATAGGATTATTAATAATAACTTCTTCTTTTTCTCTGATGTAAAATGCTGGGAATAAATTTGGATGGCTGAGTAATATATTTTTAATACGTTGTGAAGAATGATGTAAAGGTAATATTCTACGTTCTAATGTTATTATTTCGTATTGTTTGGTTCTATCTAATTGACAATCTTGAATAAACCATTCTAAAATTTTTTGTATAAATTCATTCAACGTCCATGTTTCCATTACATTGTATTTTTTTTTATGATCGTCTCTTTGGTCCATTTTAAATACACATTCAAAATAATAAATATTAAATCCTGTGGGTGGTTTAAATAATTGTCGACGATTATCGTCTATTGTTAGAAGAGATTTTCGAGGGATATACATTGGATAAAAATCATTTGTGCTAGTTATAGGAGTGATTTTATAATAATAAACATTTCGTAAATCAGCCATTGTTTGAAAATGATCTTCTACTTTTAATAGAGAACCATTCAACATCGCTAATAAATTTATTTCTTCGATTGAGATAGTTAATTGTAAAATATTTTTTATCCATGTTTTCGCATGAATAATGAAATTTGGCAATGATATATTTTGTAAAATACCAAAATGATATATTTTATGACAAGGTTCATATTCTAATTGAACTACACTACCCAAATTTTCACGAGATATGAAATTATCACATCTTTCATTGGATAAAATTAAACGATTGTTAATTCGTGATATGCGCATTTCTAATTTTATAAGTACTTTTACAATTCGTAAAATAATTTCAATTTTTTTAAATTGGTATCCTATGAATTGTATTTTTTGTTGTGTATTTAGTCAATTGGAATATATTGATATGTTTTACCTTTTTTTGGAAAGTATAAATATTTATGGAAATTTAAATGAAAATACAAATATAGTAGTTTATACATCAACATTATTTATGAATATAATAAAACAGTCCCATTTATATAATGATAAAAAAATATTTTTTGAAATAAATGATACATTTGATAGTATCGATAAAGCATGTAAAGCAAGATTAGATCTATTCAAATTAGATTCTATTCAAAAATATCATAAAATTCTTTATTTAGATACGGATATTATAGTGAAGGATAATATAAATAAAGTATTTGATGTATGTATTGAAAATATTTTATATGTTTTAGAAGAAGGTTCAATTGCTGATAATCATGATTATTATGGAGCCTTAACACTATTTAAGGATGAAATTAATAATTATCATGATAAAACTTCCTTCACAAGTGGAATTTTATTATTTAATAATTGTGTTGAAATAAAAGAATTATTTAATAAAATTAATGAAGATATCATTTGTAGACCTCATAATTTTGTTTGTTGTGATCAACCATATATTGTATATAATGCCTTCAAATGTAATTTATTTAATAATAAAATATTAAAATCATTTGTTGTGAATAGCGACCATAATATTTATAGTGATAAAGTTGTTCATCATTTTCCATGGGGACCTGGAATGTATGAAAGTAAAATTAATTATATGACAACTTTTTTGGATAAATTGAAAGTGATCCCAAAAGTTTTATTTCAAACAAATAAAGTAGCGCCTGAACCCTATGTATTAAATATGATTAAAACTCAACTAAGTTCTGATTGGAAATATGAATTTTACGATGATGAAAATGTTATCCAATTTTTTATTGATAATCCAATTAATGATTTGCCAAATATTATCGCAAAATACAATTCTATGAAAAAAGGTGCTCATAAGGCTGATTTATTTAGATATTATTATTTATATATTAAAGGAGGAGTTTTTATGGATTCTGATGCTATGTTATATAATAATATAGATAATATTGTGAAAGATTATAATTTTATATCTGTAAATTCATCTTGTCATCCAGGAACTCTATTTCAAGGTATTTTGGGCGCTTCGCCAAAAAATGAAATTATTAAAAATGCTTTATACAAAGCATATGATACTGATCCAAATATATTAGATAATTATTATCACTATTTTTGCGAACAAATATTTAATATTGTAAATAATAACAAATATAAATATAATATTAAATTATACGAAGAAAGAAGAATAGATCATGAAAAGGGCGATGATATCCTGGATGGAGATACTTTACTATTTAAACATTATTGGAAACATAAAGTTATACCTAATAATACAAATTAATTAAAAAAATTGAAATTATTCTTACTTGTAAATTATTAGTATTTTAAATGATGACTTTAGTACTAAGAATTAATTCTTTGCCTAAAGAAATTAAAATATTAATTGATGAATATAATGTAGATCATAGACCTAAAATGTATTGTGTTTTAAAAATATTTAAACAATATAAACCTTATCGTAAAACTTGTGAAAATTGTAATATTACAAAAATTGGGGTTGTATTATATAGTTATAGTAAATATGTGGATGAATTTATATGTAAAAAATGTAAAAAATACTACCTAGAATAAATTTTGTAAAATACACATTCTCATGTATATTCCATTTATCATTTGTTCTATATATTTACATCTTGGATCATCATCTATTTCAGAACAAATTTCATCATTTCTTGGAAAAGGATGTAATACAATCATATTTTTATTTGCTAAAACCATTTTTTCTTTAGTCAATACAAAATTATTATTTATATAATCTTCTTGGGAAAATCTTTCTTTTTGTAATCTAGTCATATATAATATATTTGTTATTAATAATACATCTTCATCTAGATTTGTTCTTTCATAATAACCTATTCCTTTTTCATGTAATATATCTTTATATTCATCAGGTAATTTTAATCCTTCAGGAGAAATTAAATATACTCTTATATTAGAATACAAAGACAATAATTTTATTAATGAATGTATAGTTCGACTATATTTTAAATCACCAACAAATGTATAGGTTAATTTTTCTACTGTGTTAAAATGTTTGTGAATTGTATATATATCTAATAATGCTTGTGTAGGATGTTCTCCATCTCCATCTCCAGCATTTATAATCGGCTTATTTCCTATTTGAAATATTTTATTCATAATATTTTTTTCAGGATGACGAATAACCAACGCATCACAATAACATTCCATTGTTTTTACAGTATCTTCAATACTTTCTCCTTTTTTGCTACTTGAGTAAAGTTCATTAACTAGAATTGTTTCTCCTCCTAATTTTTTAATTGCTACTTCAAAAGAACAACGGGTTCTTGTAGAAGGCTCAAAAAATAACAATCCTATTATTTTTCCATCCAATAATTTATCTATTTGATTTATACTGTATTGATTTTCTATTATTTTTGTATTTGCTATATAATTTTCCACACCTTCTTTTGTAAAACTATCAATACTTATTAATGACATTATATCAAATAATCAAATAATTTTATATTGATTTTGTAAAGAATATAAAAATTATTTTATTATTATTATAAGATGCAAATATTTATTAAAACTCTTACTGGTAAAACAATTACTTTGGATGTAGAACCCTCTGAAACCATTGATAATGTAAAACAAAAAATTCAAGATAAAGAAGGAATTCCTCCAGACCAACAACGGTTAATTTTTGCAGGAAAACAACTCGAAGATGGTAGGTCATTAACAGATTACAATATTCAAAAAGAATCAACATTACATTTAGTATTAAGACTTAGGTAATATCATAAAATAATTCTACAACTTATATTAATTTATTTTCTACTTTATTTTAGGATATCTAATACTTATTATTATAAAATTGAAATTTTTATTAAATAAATGATTCGATAACTTTCAAAATGGATCAGCCGCATAAACAATATTTAATAAAAGAGTTAATATTTTCAGATGTAAAAATGACACCGATGAAATATATATGGATTTATATTGGTGAAGTTTTAAAAATAAATTTATATTCTACTGGAAATATAGATGTATTTAAAAAAAATATCAATTATAGTATTTATGTTGGAAGAATTAATATATCTATTATGATTGATAATTTAATATTTAGATTTTATCATTGTAAAGAATATATTTGGACTCAAGCAGCATGGCCTGAAAACGAAAAAGTATATGATATAAGAAATTACTTAGATAAAATAACATTTATTCCAACCGAACATATTTTATCATTCTCATTTAATAAAACTTTGCCATTAGATGATGAAGTATTATCCTTTATTGAATATATTGTTAACCATAATCAAGGTAAAATAGAAGAAGTAGATTTAGATCCTATTCATTATATTTTACAATCACAAAGAGAAAAAGAATATTTAACCAAGGTAGTACATTTTAATCAACTAATTACTAATTTAATAATTATAGTTTGTTTTGTATTTATATTTATTTTAAATTTAAAAAATAAATACAAATAGTATGAGTTGTAATCAAAATCCTCCCAATCCAACGAGGGAATGGTCTAGAGTAGAAAATCGTTGTGTATTTGACGATTCTTCAACTAGTAATTTTTTTATCGAGCAAAAATTATTGGCTGATATGCAATACAAAGGTAATATTTTACAATATAAAAAAAATAGTTCTAATTACACAAAAAAACAAATATATTCCTTAATTGCAAAAGGAAATTGGTTATTAAGAAAGAAAACATATGCTTCACAAAGTGATCGGTATACTAATCCAAATACAAATCATTTAAGAAGATTAAACGGAAAATTTATAGATTTAAATACAGGACAAATAACGGAAAAGCCAGAATGTAAAAATCCACAACCTATCATTTACGAAGAATTACCTTTTGTTCCAGATGTAATTCCAGACCCACCTTTACCTCCACCTGTACCCGTTATAACACGCACTTTTCCAATTATTAGAAGAATTATTACTTCAATTGTTACTAATATTATTGAAGATGATGGTTTATTAATATGTACTCAACAAGAAGACCCATGTACTGGTGAAATTATAACTACTCCGGAGGATGAACGATGTTATCCTACTACTTGTTCTGATGTTCCTATTGGTAAAATAAATACTTTATGTTATCAACAAGAACCATTATATTATCCTAAAACAAGAACTACCATGAATAATAGTGATAATAAATGGCCGTATGGTTCTAAATTGATTCGACAAACAGAAAATCTTAGAGATAATTTCCTAATTTTTCCTTCAGATAATTCTTCCGATAAACCTACAAATAATTCAACCGATAATCCTACCGATAATCCTAATGAAAATCCTAATGAAAATCCTAATGAAAATCCTACAGATGACCCTGAAAATAAAGGAGATATAATTACTTATAATTTTTTAAATCGCTTTAAAACTAACAATGTTTATGTAGTTACAGCATTAAATAGCAATGATAATAGTAATGAATTTATAATGATGTTTCCAGCTAGTAGTACATCAAAATACAATAATAGTGGTACGATAAATAATACATCTAGTGAAGCTTTTTGGTATTATATTGAAATAGCAAATCAACAATTTGATAAAGATAATATACAAAATTTATTTAATGGTTATTTTTATTCAACTCAAATGAAAAGTTATTATATTAATATTGCGAATGATGGTACAAATATTTATAATTATTTAAGTTCATCGGGTTTAATGGGAAATACACCAATTATATATACACCCAATAATTGTTTATCACAAGAGTATTATCCTGGGATAACTCTTGAAAGCAATAAAAAACAATATTTAACAGCTACCGATGCGGATATGCATCTTATAGTAAATTTATATTATGCTACCAAAGAATGGGGAATTGATACATTATATTGTGCTACTCCCTCGGAAACAATTACGAATAATGATGATATTTGTAGTTATTCTACCATGATTAATATAAGTATAAATTATACTGAAGCTAAATTAACAAGTGATAAATTAGAATCCACACAACCACTTAGTTATTCTAATTTATTAACACAAGCATTTTGTTCTTTTTTTACATTAAATATTTCCAATATACCATTTCAATATAGTACATTTAATTTAGGATTTAATTTTGCTAATAAAAATTCATCCAATATTGCTATAACAACGCAAAAATACCCTTGTAATGTATCTTTTAATCCTGTATTATGTAATAATCAATATGGAGGAGGATTTGGGGGAACTGATGCTTTAAATCCTTCTTATTTTGATCCACATTGTTTAATTAAAATATATAATATCGCAGTAGATGACTTAGGATATACAGATTTAACGTATACAACAGGTTATTATAAAGTGAATGAAATTAGAAACACTCCCCTGCAAGTTAATATATTATCAAATTATAAACTCGCAATAAAGAATACACTAATATATTTAATAAATCTTCAAAGTTATTATAAAGATAATAGTAATATAAATTCTTTTGGTCTTCCAGATAATCCATTTTACGACCAAAAAGATAGTTCTCCTTTATTTCAAAATTCAATAGGTCCAAATGGTCCCCATTATGTTGGATATGATTCTGTTAGAATTCTAGCTAATTTGGGTTATTTTGCGTATTTATGCTATTATAATAGAATTTCTGAAGAAAATCAAAGTATCTTTTCATTAAAAGATATTGAAAATATTAAAATTATGTGTATTCGAATGATTAATTTTTTAGTTCATAACTGCGATAAAAATACTTTGTATACTTCTAAAATGAAATTACGTTATCCTTATGAGAAAGGACCAAATTATAATATAGATATGAAACAAAATGAAAGTTTAAATGGAGGAGCATTAATAGGTCCATTATGTGTTGGAATGACTGCTTTATTTCCATTTATAAGTAGTGATACAGCTAGTCCGTTTTATTCTACAATTACAGCTGAAAATGTTTATCAACTTCAACAGACATTAGATACTTTAACAATTGATACTCTTGATTTTGAATATAGCCAAGATTTTCCAAACAAAGCTTGGATTAATTGGCAAAAATATTCTGGAAAATCTTATTATTCTACAGTATTAGTATTGTATTGTAAATATTATTTAAATTTAATGACTCAAGGTTAATATAAAATTGAAATAAGTTAAAACAATTTTAATAATTATAATAAGAAAATGTCTGAATCTCTTGAATTAACAAATAAATATCAACAAAAAACAGATAAACAACATATTCTTGATAATCCTGATACATATATTGGTTCTGTAGAAAAGGTTGATTCACATATGTGGGTTTTAACAGAAGAAAAAAAAATTAAACTAAAAGAAATAAATTATATTCCTGGATTGTTTAAATTATTTGATGAGGGTATTGTGAATAGTCGCGATCATGTTGTTCGAATGACACAAAATAAAGAAGAAAATTCTATTCCTGTATCCAATATCGAAGTCTCTATAACTGATGATGGTACAATTACAATTATGAATGATGGAAATGGTATTGATGTAGCTGAACATCCTGAGTATAAAATTTGGATTCCTGAATTAATCTTCGGTCATTTAAGAACTTCTACTAACTATGACAAAACAGAAAAAAAAATTGTTGGTGGTAAAAATGGATTTGGGTTTAAATTAGTTTTAATATGGTCTACATTTGGTTCTATTGAAACAGTAGATCATAAAAGAGGATTAAAATATTCTCAAGAATTTTCACAAAATTTAGATACAATTCATAAACCAAAAATTACAAAATGTAAAACAAAACCTTATACAAAAGTATCTTTTAAACCAGATTATCAACGTTTAGGCTTAGAAGGATTAACAGAAGATATGATGTCCTTATTAAAGCGAAGAGTATTAGATATAGCAAGTATTACAAATAAATCTGTGAAAGTAAAATTAAATGGTGAATTAATTGGAATAAAAAATTTCTCTCAATATATTGATTATTATATAGGTACTAAAGAAGAAAAACCAAGAATTCATGAGGAAAGTAGTGAACGTTGGGAATATTGTATATCTTTAGCAAATGAATTTACTCAAGTTTCGTTTGTGAATGGTATTCATACTTTAAAAGGAGGAAAACATGTAGATTATATAATCAATCAAATTATTAAAAAATTAGTTGAATATATTGAAAAGAAGAAAAAGGTGAAAGTGAATCCGAGTAGTATTAAAGAACAATTGTTTTTATTCTTACGATGTGATATTGAAAATCCTTCTTTTGATAGTCAAACAAAAGATTATATGAATACACCTTCTTCTAAATTTGGTTCAGCTTGTACTGTAAGTGATAAATTTATTGAAAAAATAGCAAAGATGGGAGTTATGGATATGGCTTGTAATTTAACAGAAATTAAAGAAACCAAAATAGCAAAAAAAAGTGATGGTTCTAAAACAAAAAGTATTCGTGGTATTCCAAAATTATTAGATGCGAACTGGGCTGGTACGGAAAGATCTTCTTCGTGTAGTTTAATTTTATGCGAAGGTGATTCAGCCAAAGCAGGTATTGTTTCAGGTTTATCTACAGAAGATAGAAATTGTATAGGTATTTATCCTATGAAAGGAAAAATATTAAATGTAAGAGGTGAATTACAAAAAAAAATATCGGAAAACAAAGAAATTATAGAAATTAAAAAAATATTAGGATTAGAATTAAACAAAGTATATACTCAAGAAGAAGTGAATAAATCTTTAAGATATGGTAAAATATTGTTTTTAGTAGATCAAGATCTGGATGGATCTCATATTAAAGGGTTATGTATAAATTTGTTTCAATGTGAATGGCCTAGTTTATTAAAAATTCCAGGATTCATTGGTTTTATGAATACTCCTATTTTAAAAGCAAAAAAGAAATCAGAAGAATTATTATTTTATAACGATGGAGAATATGAAGAATGGAAAGATACTAATCCACAAGGATATAATATTAAATATTATAAAGGGTTAGGAACAAGTACCGGAAAAGAATTCAAAGAATATTTTGAAAATAAAAAGATTGTAGAATTTCAATATCAAGAAGAAACAGATAATCAAATGGATATGATTTTTAATAAAAAAAGAGCTGATGATAGAAAAGAATGGTTAAAAGAATATGATCGCAAATCCTTTTTAAATACAACTCATTCATTAGTTAGTTATAAAGATTTTATTGATAAAGAATTAAAACATTTTTCAAAATACGATTGTGATAGAAGTATTCCAAATATTATGGATGGTTTAAAGATTTCCTTGAGAAAAATATTATTTTCAGCATTTAAAAAAAATCTAACAAGTGAAATCAAAGTAGCACAATTCTCAGGATATGTTTCCGAACATTCAGGGTATCATCATGGTGAAGCAAGTTTAAATGGCGCGATTGTTGGAATGGCACAAAATTATGTTGGTTCAAATAATATTCATTTATTATTACCAAACGGTCAATTTGGTACAAGATTAGAAGGTGGAAAAGATAGTGCTTCTGAAAGATATATTTTCACGATGTTAAACCCAATTACACGATTTATATTTCCTTCTGCGGATGATAATATTTTAAGTTATTTAAATGATGATGGATTAAGTGTAGAACCTATTTATTACACTCCGATTATTCCAATGATATTAGTGAATGGTAGCAAAGGTATTGGTACTGGGTTTAGTACGGAAGTATTATGTTATAATCCCTTGGATATTATCCAATATTTACAATTAAAATTATCTTCCCAAGATCCTACTATTGAATTTATACCTTTTTATGATGGTTTCACAGGTAGTATTACAAAAGTTAATGAAAGTAAATTCTTGGTAAAAGGAAAATATGAAGAAATAGGGGTAGATAAAATAAAAATTACAGAATTGCCTATTGGTACATGGACGAGTGATTATAAAGAATTTTTGGAAACATTAATGGATAATACAGATAAATCAGGTAAAAAGATTTCTCCTTTATTAAAAGATGTTGAAAATATGTCTACTGATGTGAATGTATGTTTTATCGTTCATTTTAACAAAGGAAAATTAGAAGAAGTAAAAAAGGAAGAAAATGGAATAGAAAAAACATTTAAATTATCTTGTACTCTTAGCACCACAAATATGCATTTATTTAATTCTCAAGAAAAATTAACAAAATACAATTCTATTCCAGAAATCATAGATAGTTTTTACGATTGTCGATTGATGATGTACCAACAAAGGAAAGATTATTTATTAGAATTTTTAAGAAAAGAATTATGTATTTTGTCTAATAAAGCAAAATATATATTGGAAGTGTTAGAAGGAACAATTGATTTAAGAAGAATGAAAAAAGAAGATATTTATAATATGTTATTGAAAAAAGAATATGATGAAATAGATGAGTTTAAATATTTAACTAAAATGCCCATGGATAGTGTTTCAGAAGAAAATATTCAAAGAATTTTAAAAGAAAAAGAAAACAAAGAATTAGAATTATCTCTACTCATGAAAAAAACCATTCAACAAATATGGTTAGAAGAATTAGAAACATTAAAAGAAAAATATATGAGTTTTAAACAAGAGAAAGCGAATATTATAACAACTCCGAAAAAAGTTGTTAAGAAAATTAAAACAAAAAAAATTATATCGCTATAGTATATATGTCTGCTGATTCACCATCTAACTGGTTATTAAAAAATACTCCTTCACCATCACCTAGATCTTCTAGATCTTCTAGATCCCCAAATCTAACAAGAAGAACTCGTTCACCTAGATCAGTAAATTCAACAAGATCTTCTCGTTCACCAAAATCTTTATCAAGTCCTAGATCTCCATCACCTAAAGTAAAAATAGGTTTTTATAGAAATTTTAGAAATAAATTATTAGCAAAAACCATGAATGTTAATAAAGAAATAGCAAAATTAAATCATAAGAAAGATTTATTACTTACTCAAATTAATAATTCATTATATAAAAGAAAATGGCTAACACAAACCTCTAACGGCGCTATTATAGGTCTTAAATACATTCCAGAATCAAATTATTTATTATATCCAAGTGAATCTCAATTAAATAAAAGTACTGCAAAAGCATTTTTTCCATTAAAATGTTCTGAATTAGAATTGAAAAAATTTTTAGTATTTAAAGCAATAATACATTCAAATGATGAAAGAACAATGGGCTATGAAGAAGTTGATATAGAAGATTTACAACCTTCTTTTTTACATAGATTAAATCCTTTAACTTCCAATCCGAATGTTCGACGTTTAGTTAACAGAATGAAAGAATATAATAAACTGGTTAAAAAATCAAAGACTAAAGGTGGTAGAAAATTAACAATGAAAAAAAAATAAAACAAAAGGCATTAGATTAAATTATTATAAAGTTTTTTTTCTTTTTTTAATATATTTTTTAATGTTCTTTTTTCTTTAGAATTTTTTATTGTTAATCTTAATCTATCAAAATTACCTTTTAATCTTTTTAAATCTCTTGTCATGTTATGAATTAAATGAGTGATGCTATCAACTGTTTTAGAAGATACTTTACTTGTTTTTGATTTAGATTTTTTTTTTTCTTGAATTGGTGCTGAAGACATAGTTGGAAAAGAAGTAGGTTCTGGTTCTGGTTCCTCTGGTGCTTCAGTTTCTGGTTCGGGAGTTGTTTCTGTTGGTTCTGTTGATTCTGGTTCAGTTGGTTCGGGAGTTGGTTCTGTTTCTGTTTCTGTTGGTTCTGGAGTTGTTTCAGTTGGTAATATAGGTTCTTCATTTTGTATTTCAGTTTGTTCTGAAAGTATTTCATTTTCTTGATTTTTTATTTCCTCTTGTTCTTTTTGAATTTGATCTTCTTCTGTTTGTGGGTCCATAATATAATAAATTAAAATAAATTTATTATTTTATAAAATTTATATATGTTTATTCCTAATAATATTTTTCAATGTCATAGATCATTTTTATATATAAATCAAAATTATCAATTAAGAAATGCTGTTACGTCATGGTTAAATCATACTAGCAACTTTAATTATTATTTTTATTCAGATAGTATGTGTGATTCTTTTATGAAAAATAATACATCAGAAAAAACATATGCTGCTTATTTAAAATTACCATTGCCTGTAATGAAAGCGGATTTATGGAGATATTGTATAATTTATGAAAAAGGAGGAATATATGCGGATGCTGATACAATATGTTTAGTTGATCCTAAATATTTAATAACTTATTATAATAATTATAATTTAATATTTGCTTTAGAAGGAAAATATGGACTGCCTCATTTATTTTGTCAATGGTGGTTCGCAGCACCTAAAAATTCACCTGTTTTAAAAATTATTATTGATAATATTGTAAATAAAATTTTATCAACTAATTTTAATACGATAACAGATAGTAATTTTATTCATAAAATAACAGGTCCAACTATCTTCACAGAATCTATAGAACAATATTTACACAGAAACAAAATTTCTATTTATAAAAATAAATATAATTATTTAATATATACTAATAAATTAGTAAAAATTATTAATCCTGATATTTTTCATACAAAATATATAAAACATTTAGGAACTGGTTCTCTTAAATTTGGTTGGAAAAATCAAAAAACATTATTTTTAAAAAATAATCTTGAAAAAAAAGTAGTTAATAAAAATAATATTCCTCCCCATAGAGTATCCATGATTACTAACGAATAATTCCATTTAGTAAAAATACTTTTATTTGTAAATTCATAAACGCCATATATACATAAACCTAAAAGAAAAGCTTCAAATAATGATAATTTCTTGAAAATAATAAAATAATATAATACAAAAATATCAAAAATATAAACAATTATAAGGGAAAAAATATCTATATGGATAGCAGAATGTTGAATTTTTTCTATTAATGGTATAGTTATAGAACGTGTTAAAGTTAAATAAATAGCGTCTAATAAAATAAAAATAATGGATACAATTATTAGTTTTTTATACATATATATTATATTTTAAAATAAAATATATATATTAATTATATGTCAGGACGAGTAGCTACCGCACGTGTTGTTCCAAACCCTATATTTATTGAAAACTCTAAGTCCAGTGTAAGATTAGGAGGAGGAATTAAAGGATTTATGCCTAGGGCTGTTGTAGATTCAGATAATGGAAATACATTTGCTGTAACGCGTTTCACATTAAGACAAGCTTGGAATACTATTTATTCAAGACAACTTAAAGATAATAAAAGAATCATAACACCTTTTCGTGCGGTGAATAACGCAGGAGATGTATTAAGTCGATTAAATTATAGTTGTGGTGGAAATTGCCAAACGCCACAAAGTCGTCCAGGAATGTTTGGATTAAAAAATAGTTTTGGTGCTATACAAAGTGTGTGTGATGAAACACTTGTTCCTCCTTCTGCGTGTAATGTCCGATATGTTTATGATAGTTCAAATTATACAACCTATTTAAAACAAAGAGCAATGAATAAAAATTATAATGATAGAAGTTTTGGAGGGAATGAAAATAATGGTGCACAAAACGCAATCAGATCTAGTACTCGTTTTTTTATGTAAATAATAAATTATTTTTTTATTTTATTATTTTATGGATTTGACAGAAACATTTTCTTCAATAACACAATATTCACAAGTTAATAATGTCCCTCAAGAACAATTACTAAATCAACCAACAGATGAAACAATAGATCAACAACCCGATCAACAAGCTACTAAAAATACAACTAAAAAAACTAATGGACCTATTTTTCAAGGAATATTTGGAAAAGAAACAATCGAAGTGAATACTACATTAGCTGATTTAATGACTATTATAATAGCTTTTTATGGTATATTATATGTATCCCAAGTTTCATCTATATTCACTTGTCAACAAGTTCAAATTAATGAATCACATAAAATTTATCAATATATTTTCACTTTTGGTATTTTTTACTTTATTGCTTTATTAGTAAATAAAAGTGAATTAGATATTCCACCTATTCAAAAATTATTAAATTGTGTTATTTATTTTATTATATTCTTAATTCTTAATCGTTTAGATTATAAAGTAATGATGACTGTATTAGCTTTAATATTTTTAATTTATTTTATTTTTGTAAATAAACAATATTATTATAAATTGAATCCGAATACTAATTCAGCAACGATGAACCCTAATACTACTTTTAACCCTCCTCATAAAACTACTACATCTAGTTCAAATTCAAATGCTTTATCTGTTGCGGAATCATTATTAAATACTCCTAAGAATACTCTTACACAAGATGCGAGTAGCATAGCTGATCATCAATATTGGATTACATGGGATTTTCCTCGAGTACGTTTATTTGCTGTTGAACCTTATCAATATTTTTATATTTCTTTATTAAATAAATTTGTTATATTATTATTAGTTATATTAGTTATTATAGGATTTATTAATTATATTGGAATCTTAAAGTATACATTTAAAAATCAAGTTACATTATATAATATTTTTGTAGAAGATACTCGTTGCGAACCTTTAAATTATGCGTTGTCTTTCACAGATTATATGTTATTAGCGTTTAATTATAATTATTATATTAAAAAAGTAAAACCCGTAAATAAAGTTATTTATCCTTATGCTACAAAATAAATATTTTAGTACTCTAATAAATTTGTTTTTTGAAAATTTATAGTAATATTAACTTTTTGTGATTGATCTATTGAACCATTAAAATATAAAGTTATGATTAAATTATTTTTAGCGTCCTGTAAATTATAAATATCGCTATATATAATAGGCATAGGATTAAAATCAAATTCACTTCTATTAAAATAACAGCCCCATGGATTTGTCATACTATAATTATTTCCAGGAAAAATTGTTCCTCCATTGTCCATAATTTCAAAGTATAATGCTAATTGGGAATCCCTTGGTCTACTACCATCGCTATAAAAATTACAAGAAAAAGTAATATAATATTTTGAATTTAAAAATTTTTCTGGAAAAGTAAATGATAGTTCCGATACTGGATAGAAAGAACTACTTGCTTGATAATTAAAATCAAAGTTCCATGTTTTAGTCCAATTCATACCTACTGAGTAGTCATTCCATAATAAATTTCCATTACCTAATTGGTGAGTATTAAACAATATTGAACCTTCATTAGATAATATTAAATCCAAATTACCATTTATTACATTAGGATATGTATTAATAGTACTCCAATTACTTTGTATATTTATTAAACTATTAAACGAAATAGTATTTATAGAATATATTGATTTATCCATGTAATTTGAATCGCTATGTATATAAATATAGTCTCTAGCATGTAAAAAAATATTTAAACCATAAATTTCCAATCTATCATCATTCATGTCAGAAATATCTAGAGTAATACCCCCACTATCACTATTAATACTTTTAATATAATTAGGCCCTAAATCATAAATTTTTATATCATTTTTAAAAATCATTTTTCCAGCACCTAAATTATTTAATTTAAATTCATTAAAATTTAAATTTATATTATTCGCACTTAAGTCTAAATCATAAGGACTGTTTATAATTAAATTTTTTGTTATATCTTTCTCATATATTTTATTAGATGAATCTTTATTAAAACTTACTGATTCTACAAATGTTATTTTATTATTTATCATATTTAT
>JGI25914J50564_10000001_pt1 | contig 151022 bp, 166 predicted proteins | sample LauGreSuBDMM15SN_2_FD_50564 | JGI IMG/M metagenome (IMG submission 50564) | reverse complement strand
ACTTAAAATCATTGTGATGATCTGCCTTGTACCAAAATACTTGCTCTTCTAACTTATTCGACTTCGCATTATTATTTATTACTAAACATTCATAATTTTCTGTACATTGGTCCATAACTTGACTAAATGACTCAAATGTTGGAAACATACCAGCATAATTCTCATATATACGTTTTCTATTGGCTATATAGGGTTCTCTTAAAATAAATACAAAATCTATATTTGTTCTCAAGGTTGGAGGAATACCTAATGGATATTGCATCGTTATTATTAACATAATTTTCCAGTGCCTTCCATTCATAAATAATAATCTCATCATTTTATCTCTCGCCCAAGTATTATCATATAAACAATCATCTAAAATAACAAATGCTCTTGGATCAATATTTGATTTTTTAAATGTTTCAACTTCCTTTTGAACTTGTTTTAATACTTGTCTTTGTCTTTTTAAAATATTTTCTATAATTGCTGTATTATATTCATTATGGATAAATAACTTGGGAATTAATTTACCATAAAAACCATTTCCTTCTTCAGTTCCTGCTACTACTGTACCTAATGGCAAATCTTGATGATAATATAATAAATCTTTTACCAAAAATGATTTGCCTGTATCTCTTCTCCCTATTAATACAACTACTGGGCCTTTTGTTTCATTTGATTTAAAACTTATATTTTTCATATCAAATTTTTTTAATTCCAAAGTCATATATAATTATTGATTTATTTAAAATTCTTTTTTTACGAATTTATAAGTTTAATTTATATTAAATTTATATATTTAGTTATTTAATGACAAATATAATTAACTATGTTAAAAGAAAAAATAAATCTATATTTTCTCTTTTAGAAAACTCTTCTTTAAAAATAAAAAGTTTACAAAGTTATTTTCCTATTTATTCAACGTTTTTTAATTTAAATTCTAGTAATTATAATTCTGTTGAATTCGCAAATGATTATACTATTTTAGGAATAAAAGAAATTATTACAGAAAATCATATACTTTTTAATATTAAAAATTCAGCTAATCAAGAAACACTAGTAGATGTCTTTTGTAAATATTCTCCTTTATTAGATCCATTCAAGTATATGATTGGAAAGTATAATATTGAAAATGATTTATATAATTTACCCTCTATTGACAATTTACATACAACGCATTCAAAAATAAATACAATTCATAATAGTTCTTATATTGATTCGTTTTTTCTTTACTTAACACATATATTATTAAATAAACATACATTTATACATGGGTTAAATTTTTATGGTAATTATTTAGCTATTAAAGAAAATTTTTCGTTAGATGTTCTAGATGATATTGATTATATAACTAAATACCACTTTTTTAATAAAAATAAAAATGTTTTATTTGATATACCACATTTTCATTTAAATAATAACTATTCTAAGCCACTTATACAAATTGGTTCTTTAAAATCATTATGTTCTATAGAAAGTCTTGATGGAAATGAAGAATTAAGAGAAATACCATTAGAAGAAAGTATTATTGAATTAAATAATATAGAAGTATCTGAATCAGAAGGAGATCTAGAATGTAAATCAACTACGTCTAGTAGTAATTGTTCTTCAAGAACGTCTTATACCAATGAGGAAGTAGAATTAGGGAAAAATGGAAAGGAAGAAGAAGAGGAAGATGAAAATGAAGAAGATGAGGAAGATGATGAGGAAGAAGAAAAAGAGTCGGAAGAGGAAGATAGTGTATATACTGATTTTTCAGATGAGAAATTATTGGCAAATATTTATAAAATGCCAGTGAATGTTATATTTATGGAAAAATGTAAAAATACAATGGATAGTTTATTTACTGAAGAAGAAATTGAATTAGATGAATGGTTAAGTATTTTATTTCAGATAATCATGATTTTAATTACCTATCAAAAATGTTTTTATTTCACACATAATGATTTACATACAAATAATATAATGTATCAAAATACTAATTTAGAATATATATATTATATATTTGAGGATAAAAAATATAAAATAAAGACTTATGGTAAGATATTCAAAATAATAGATTTTGGAAGATCAATATTTAAAATAAATGATAAAGTATTTTGTAGTGATAGTTTTGATAAAGATGGTGATGCATCTACACAATATAATTTTCCTCCTTTTTATGATCCTAAGAAAAAATTATTAGAGCCCAATAAAAGTTTTGATTTGTGTCGTTTAGCTTGTTCTATTTTTGATTTTATATTTGATGATATTTCAGATATTCATAAAGAACTAGATCCATTTCAAAAAATTATTGTAGATTGGTGTAAAGATGATAAAGGAAATAATATTTTATACAAAAATACAGGTGAAGAAAGATATGAAGATTTTAAATTATACCGAATGATCTCAAAAAGCGTTCACAATCATATACCTTCTCAACAATTAAAACGACCACAATTTAAACAATTTTTAGTTAATAATATACCGGAGAATAACTATCATTTGAATATTGATTCATTGCCTATTTTTTTCTCTTAACAAGCAGAAAGTACATCTTTAAACAGGAAATAACTAATAAATGAAATTAATATATCAAATCTATACAAACACTCTTCTGTATCTTTTTCTTTTTCAAATAATGAAATTTTATTTATTTTTTCGAGATTATTAGTATATATATAAAATAGAAATAATCCACATATTGAAAATACAAATAAATTTAAACTAACATTTAAATTCATTTCATAAAAATCTTCTTTAAAATTATGAAGGAATATATAATACGCATTTTTGAAAAATAACTTGTATTGAATAAACTTGGATATAGAATTAGGTTGTATAATATCAATTATATTAAATATTTGAATTGCTCTTTTCACATTATGTTTATGGCAATGTAATCTTGATTTTATCAACATGAGCGATGGAGACTTGGATCTTATATAAAAAGCATTTGAAAATACAAAGAATGATAAAATTAGGAAGAAAGAGAACATTTTTTTTATTTAATAAAATTAAATAAAAAAGTTTCAATTTTAAAAATAAAATTCATAAATATAATTATTATTATTTTTGTAAATAATTAATTCATCTTCATTGTACACAAAATTATTTTTTAACATCTTGTTTTTTAATTCTATTATTTTTTTTAAATAATTAGTTAAAATAATATATTTTTGTTCTGTTATTTTATTTTTTTTAATTTCTTCTTCTATTTTTTCTAAATATAATAATGAAAAATCAAATAATTCTTCGTAAGTTTCAAGGTAAATAATATTTAAAGAAAAAATACCTTGTTGTAAAATACTATTATCTTTTGAAATCTGTTTTTTATATTTATCATTTGAGTTAAAAATTTTTAATAAGTAATAAATATCTTTTATATCTAATTCTACTATAAATTCTTGTTGTTCGTTTATACATAATAATTCTTCAATACTCATAAAAATTTTATTACATAGATTATATAAATGATTCATAATTGATATATAATAATTATCCATTTTTATTTTATATTAAATATAATAAATATTTAATATTTAATGTATATAGATTTAAGAAAAGAATATATTCATACTCAATTTGAGACTAATATGTCATTATTTTGCGATAAAGAATACCGTTTAGTTTATTTTTTTTATAAAAATATGAAATATAAAATTCCATTATACCATGAAAAAAGTGATGGAATTTATATACAATATTTTGACCGTGAGATAATATTACCATCTTCATTAACTGTTTATAAAATTTAAAAAAAATTGAAATTTTTTTTATGAGATTAAGTTTATTATAATTTAAAGATGTTCGTTGTACTTTTCGTTCTAATGATTGCGATTGTTATCGAAGCGGATTTTATTACACTGAAAACAGATTTACAAAAAATAATTCAATTAGAAGATTCTATTTCAAAAATTAAATATCTTCGAGGAGAAAAAATATCATTTAACTTAATGGCTACTATCACTCAATTTGATCTATTTTGCGATTCTCAATTTCCACGACAAATCATTACTTATGGAAAAGCGTTAAAATGTTGGAATGCTATTGTTATGTTATGGAATAAAAAAACACCGATTTTACAGTATGGGGAATTTGTAATGATCGATGGATTACTTAATAATTGGAGCCATTTAAATCAAAATTATATAAATTTAAAAGTAGTTTTATTAGAAATTATCCATAGTTATGTAGAATTCGAAAAACAATTGGAAATATTATATAATAAATATGAAAGTAAAGATAAAATAATTGAATTAATGTCTAAAATAGAATAGTTTTCTGATAATAAGTTTTTGATTTTTCAAGTTTTGAAGTCTCATTTTATTTATTATTTGTTTTTTTATTTTAATTATATTTTGTTTTTTTAATTTTTGTTTATTAATTTTATTTAAATATTGAGGATTAGTTATTGAGGTTTTGTTATTATGTATTGGTTTTTTATATTGTAGTTTTTTTTCATTTATATTAGGAATAGAAATTTCATTTTTGATAAATTTACAATTGTTATTATCATCGTCAATAATATGTATTAATTGATTTTCAGTTAAATACTCAATTAAAAATGTAGGTAATGAAATTATTTGATTTTTTTTATATAATCTTCCATCATTTATTCCGCTATTTATAAAATGTTTTCTTAATTCTAAATTATTCAAATGTGAAAGATCAAAATTTAATAATTTATATTCTGAAGCATTAAAATCAAGAGGTATTTTAAAATTAATAGGATATGTATTACTAATTAATTTTTTTAATTTTATTATAGGATAATTTAATTTATATAAATATTCTTTTAATTCTACATTATCAAAATGACAATTAGAAAATTTATTTGTTTTTATACTCTTATGTAATACTTTCACAACGTTAAATAAAGATGAACTATTTATTTCATAATAAAGAATAACATCATAAAAAGTATTAATATTATATTTATTAATAATATAATATTTTAATATTTTTTCTATTCCTGATTTATTATATGTTCTTAAAAAGTCAGGAAAATGATACCTTATTTCATGACTGTCTAATAATGCTACTAACTCTATCTCTTTATGAATTAAATTTTTATAATTATTTAATGATTTCGTAATTAAATAACTATCATTTGTTAAAGTAATATTATCATATTCTTTATAATTAATAGTATTTAAATAACTCCACCATTTACCATGACATAAATATTTATCATTTGGTAGATAAAAAAAAATAATATTTTTATTTATATTGTTAACATTGCTTTCTAGTTCCTCATCTTTACATTCTGTAGATTGAATAATTACAATATTATTACATAATTCACTAAAAAAAGGGATATTATGTAATAATGCTTTTTTTTTTATTTCACTATTTGTATGAGAAGCTATTAATAATAAATGATTCATTATATATTAAATTTATATTATATTTTCAAAAAATGTAGTTATACCATTTTTATAATTCTCATAATAAGCTATATTTGTCATTCCTCTATTTTTTATATAAATATTTTTATCGAATCCATATTTGAAGTTTAAAAGAATTTTGTTTATTTCCTCTTTAGTTAAATTTCTTTTCATATCTCTTTCATAAATATTTTCTACTATTATTTGTTGTTTTCTTAAATATATAATAATAACTTGGTTATTATATATTTTTAAAATGGTGGCACCTTTGTCTTGATTTAATTCTTTTGTTATTAAAAAGCTACCTATATCTGATTCAAATGTAATTTCCATTATATATTAATTCATTAATTATTTAAATTAATAATATTATTTATTAATATGGCATTCACTCGCACTTTTAATGATAAAGAACAAATTGTTTATCAAAATATCCAATCTACATTTGCTGGACGGTATGCTTTAGATGTTCCTGGAATAGGCAGTAAACCTCCATTTGTTGAAGATCCACAAATTATTTTACAAAAATGGGGAGCAAATTTAATGACACACCCCGTCCATTTAGAGTCTTATTTATTAGGTTATGAAGATATATTAAATCGAGATTGTATGAAACATCCTGATTTACCAAATACTCATTTACCGCAATATCCAGTGAATGATACAGTTTATACAGACCAACCAAGAACTTTACAACCTGCTTGGGAATTAAGAGATAATTATGTAGGATTAAAGAATGATTTAATATATAATCCACAAGCAAATATTGAGGTTCCTTTTAAAACGAATATTTCCACACGAATTTATGAAAGACATGAGAAGAAAAAATTTAATTGTTAAATATTTATTATATTTGTAATTATATTTTTAATAAAATATATTTATAAAATATGGAATTAGCGATACCTATTATAGCTTTAGGAGGATTATTTATTGTAGGAAATCAAAGAAGAAAACATAACAAAAAAGATAATTTTGAATCTATGGGTAAACCTACAAATTATTTACCAAATGTAGATACTTTACCACAAAATTATCCTGTTGTGAATGTTAATGAATTAGTAGATACAGTANAGGAATATCCAAATCCAAATCAAGCTACAGATAAATATTTCGATCAAACTTATTTTGAAAATAAAAATAATGAAGGTATTAAAACAGGAGAAAATATTCAAAATGTTTATTCTTTAACTGGCAACTATTTAGAAACTAATGAATTTAAACATAACAATATGGTACCTTTTTATGGAGGTAAAATGTATGGTGGGAATTTTAAAGAAGATATGGCTCAATCACAACTTGATAATATGGCAGGAACTGGATCTCAAACTATTAAAAAAATAGAACAAGCACCTTTATTTAAACCTGAAGATAACGTCCAATGGGCGTATGGAGCGCCAGATATGAGTGATTTTTATCAATCTCGTGTTAATCCTGGTATGCTTAATCATCATGCTTTACCTTTTCAACAGCAACATGTTGCCCCTGGGTTAAATAAAGGTTTCACAAGTGAAGGCAGTAATGGATTTAACGCAGGTATGGCAGAACGAGATAGTTGGTTAGATAAGACCGTAGACGAATTAAGAATTGCTACTAATCCCAAAGAAAGTTTTTCATTATTTGGCTTAGAAGGTCCCGCAGAAGCACCAATAACTAATGTAGGAAAAATTGGTACAGTAGAAAAGTACCGTCCGGATACATTTTTTATTAATACACAAGATCGTTGGTTAACAACTACCGGACAGGAAAAAGGCAATCGGTTAGTTCCTATTGAAATGATTAAAGATGGAAAAAGCAATACAGGAGTTATTGACTATATGGGTCCAGCTACATCAGCCTTAAAAACCGCAGGATATGCTCCTATTAATACAGAACCATCAAAGAGGAATGAATTAGAATCTTTTGATAAATATCCTACTCATTCTTATGGTGGTAATTCAGGCCATACAGATTCTAGATTAAAAAATACGTTTATAGAAAAAAACAATCGTTCTACTAATTCTCAAGTAAATTTTTTTGGAGCTAGTTTCAATCGCTCCATAGGAGCAGCTATACTTCCTTTTATGGATATGTTAAAACCTACACGCAAAGAAGAGTTTTCTTGTAATCTTTATTTAGGAAATGCGGGATCTAATGTACCTCAATACAATACATATGAAGAAAAAGTATCATCAACAATTAAAGAAACTACCCTTTACACTCCTCATTCTTTTGTAGGACAACAAGTAGGAGGAGGATATATGACAAACACACAAACCCCTACTGGAACTCAAAGAACAACAACTGGAGTAATAAATTATATGGGACCTGTAGGAGGAGATGGCAATAGTTATGGAAACCCTTTATATAATTCAGCATATTCACAAACAAATAACGACAACAAAGAAGCTTCCGTTATGAACCGCACAAATCAAGGAAATATGAATTTATATAACCCTTCGATAAATATGTCTATTAATAAAACAGATAAAGAAACTTGTTATGTATCCGCGCCTAATGCTGTTTTTGGTAGTGTACCAAGTGTAGATCAACTGGGAGTTATAGACCTGCCTGGTGAAGATAATAAATGTATGACAGATCGAATTCAACCAGATTTATTGAATGCCTTTAGAGAAAATCCTTATACTCATAGTTTAACTTATGCTGTTTAAAATAATTATTTTCTTATTTTATTATATGACACAACTTTGTACTCCGGCGTTGTTATATTTTATTGTAGCAGGAATTGTATTTATTATTATGACTCTCTCTAACAAGTTTCAATGGAAAATGATTTTATTCCAACTCTTTTGTATTTTATTATGGACGTGGGTATTAAATGTTATTTGTAATAGTGGCTATCCCATCATTTCTTGGATTTTAATTATTATTCCTTTTTTTACATATTTATATAAATAATTTATTTAGGTCTTGAAGTTATTGATACTTCATCGAACACTTGAGAAAACTTTTCAAAATCTATATTTTTTTCTATTAAAATAGGATTTAATTTATCGAATAAATATTTTTTATCACTAATCATTTTATCAAAATTAATAAATATAGTATTAATATTATATTTAGTCATTATATATACATAATTTGACATAATATCTTTAAAAAATTGTAATTGAGATGGCAAATCATTCGCATTCCATAATCCGCCCGCATTATATTTATGTTTAACACGTTTTAATGCTGATAAGGTATAATTACGTACAGGAATTATAACTGTTTTAACATTTATAGAAGGATCTCCAACAACTTGTTCTATATTGCTAATAAAATCCGGATTTTTAATTATATAATGATTCTCATTATAATGTCTTTCCATACCTGAATTACAATTTTTATGTATGTAATTAAAATAATTATCTTTATTATAACCAGTATCATATTCTAAAAAACTAAATAACTTTATTAAAAATGTTGTACCACATCGACCTGTTCCTGTTATCAATATTTTCTCCATATATCATAAAAATATTTTAAATTATAGCAAATATTAGTATGTGCTAGATATTTAAATACTAATTATATCTTTATAAATGGAAATTCATAAAGATATAAAAAAACAATTGGATTTTTTTTACCAAATAAAAAAGATTCCTAATATTATATTTTATGGAAATAATGGTACAGGAAAAAAAACATTGTTGTATGATTTTTTACTACAAATTTATTCTTCTCAAGAAAATATTAATAAATTCACAATGATTGTAAATTGCGCTCATGGAAAAGGTATAAAATTTATTCGTGATGAATTAAAATTTTTTTCAAAAACACAAATTAATTTTACCGAAAAATTATATTTTAAAAGTATTGTATTATTAAATGCAGATAAATTAACTATTGACGCACAATCTGCTTTAAGAAGGTGCATCGAATTATTTAATCATTCCACACGCTTTTTTATTACACTTGAGGATAAAAACAAATTATTAAAACCAATTTTATCTCGTTTTAGTATTTTACATATTTCTAATCCTATAAAAAATAAAAAAGAAATTAATTTATATCAATTACATTGTAATGTATTTAAGCATAAGAAAGATTTTATTCACAAATTAAAATATATAGAAGAATCTACAGATATGAATATTTGGTTAGAAATTATAGATGAACTATACGATGAGGGAGTAAGTTGTTTGGATTTACTAAATTTATTGAATAATAATTATTTCTCTTTAACAGAAAAGAAAAAATATGAAATATTATTTCAATATTATAAAATAAAAAAAGAAATAAGAAATGAAAAAATATTAATGTTAAATTTATTTACTTTTATTTATTCGTAATTATAAATAAAAAAAAATAATTATGAATTTTAATGGATGATTTTAATATTAACTGTTTAAGAGAATCAAAAAATGAATGGATATCTAGATTAATTACTTTTTTAACTCCTGAAATTATTAAAGGGTTCCGATCTATATTTGAAGAATCTTTAAATATGTGTAGAGATAATCAAGAAAAATATTTAATGACTTTTCAAAATTTAATTTCTCGAATTCCAAAATGGAATTCAACTATTATAGCACAAGAAAAACAACGTATTATTGAGAATACAAAATGTAGTTATTTAGAAGATTTAATTTCTTGCGTCCATATCATTCAATTAAAAACATTAACAGCCATGAGAGTTGGAAGCGAACAAAAAAAAATAGATATTCATATTCCAAAATTAGAAGATTTTATACATAATGTTTATATTCAATGTGCTAGAAAGTTATATTTAAATGTTTATTTATATGAAATACAAAATTCTCCTTTACAAAGTCAAAAAAACAATAGAGAAATAGAAATTATTGTTAATGAATGTATTCTATGTACTATTCGTGAAAATATACCTATTAGTACTTTATTAAAAGTTTATTTAGATGAAACAACTGAAGATGTATTAACAGAAGAAATAAAAGAAGAAATTATTAAAAAAAATGTTTCGATTGAAGTAGAAGATAAATTGGCAGAACACTTTTCTTCAGACAATAAAATAATAACTGCTCCTGAAACTCATATTACTATACCAGAAGAAAATTCTATTGTTTCATTTTCAGAAGAAAATATTTCATTACCTGAAGAAAGTAATATAGATTCATTTCCTTTAGAAGAAGTTAGTGTTGAAAATTTATTAGAAAAAAATGAAAATAATGATTTACCAGATTTAGTATTTGATGAAATAGATTTTCTTTAGTTCGTTTGATTTAAATAACTAAAATCCATAAATAAAATATGGAAAATATAGTTTACTATTCTTTATGTATCTCTATTATATTTTTTGTATGTAAATTTATTGAATTAAAATTTCAAGAAGAAAAAAACAATAATGATTTGAAATTAATCCTTAAGGATAGTTTTGTTGTTTTTTTAGCAAGTTTAATTGGAATATTTTTATGTGATTATTTAATTAAATATGTGAAACCTGCTTCTTTATTAGAATTAAATACAGAACCAGTTATCTTTACTGATACACCTGAATTTTAATTATCTACCAGTCCAAACTTTCATGAGAGGTAAATTATATTTATTTTTTTTGTAATCTGAATAAGACAAATTCCATATTCCATAATTAAATATATTTCCTAATAAAGATGGATTTGATTTTAATCTTGAGTTTTCTTTATAAAAAAGAATAGAAAGCGAACGCTCTAATCCACAACGATGTTGTCTTGTAATTACATTACTTATTAAATTAAATAAATTATATTTTTGATGTATTTTATTTAAAAAATCATAATCTATCATACACATGAGACCAAATATACCATACCAATGTTTTTCTCTTTGTAGAAATAATTCTTTTCTTTCAAAAAAAGAAACTATCTCATGAGAATGATTTAATTTTGATAATTGAGAATATATATTATGAGTTTGCTCGAAATCTGGAGCAAAATGCCAAAATGGTAAAATAGGAAGATTGATTTTTTCAAAAGATATTCTTTTTTGAAAAAAACAACTGTCGTGTATAAATATCATTTTTTTAAACCAATGGTATTTTATAAAATATATAAATGGTAATAATTCACCTCTTTTATGATATATACTATCATAAATAGAAATATTTTTATGAGTATATAAATCTTTCACATATTCTTTTTTACTATTATCATCTATTATTATAACCGATCGTAAGGGATAAAAATAGTTTATCCTTTTAACACATTCATTCCAATATTCATTTGTTTCTTCACTTATTACATGACGAAGTATTACGAATCCTAAATTATCCATAATTATTATATTACTATATTTTAATAATGATAAGTACTACACAAAATACTACTTCTAATAATACTAAAACTATACCTCCAGCCAAAAAAAGTGTTACTACTATTTCTGGATTAAGTATTGAAACAAGTGGATATATAATACAAATATCATCCGCTTTAATAGGTATTTTTGTATTTTATTTTGTACCTTTGATAGCCAATAGATTTAAAAAACCTTTAACATCAGTATTAATTAATATTATACCTAATGCTTTAATTTTAGGATTTTTTATGTTGGAAAGTGAATTTGAAGTTTATTTAAAAAGTTGTATTTTTGTACCACTTTTTACTGTTTTTGATTCTATTTTATCTTATAGCTTGCTTATTTTTTACAATTGGTCGGGTAAAAATTCTTTAACATTTAATATTGTCTTTTGGTTAATAGTTATTGTAGTTTCTTATTTTTTCAATCAATAATATATGAAAGAAAAAAAAATACTATTTCATGATAATTTTTTTAAATATATTCACGAAAGATTAGATTATTTAAAGAAAACAAAACAATATAGATCTTCTGTTACTACATTAAATGGATTAAATGTGAATACTTCTATTTATTACATGAATTTTATAACCATTTCATTAGGTATTATAGTTTTTGTTATTATACCTATTATTGGGAATAGATTACAAAAGCCTATAACTTCCGCTATTTTAAATGGAGTACCAAATGGTATGATATTAGGTTATTTTATTGTTGAAGATCAATTTTTAGTTTATTATACTGGTTTAATATTTGCTCCTTTATTAAATACATTATTAACACTTTTATGTTATTATTTATATACTTATCAAAAATTTTCTGCGAAATTATCTTTGTCATTAACTATAATTATTTGGATGATTATAACCTTTTTATCTTATTTTATACCTACTTCTTGGTATGAAAAAAAATGAAATGTTTTTTATAAATAAAATGAGATAACAAGATGAGTATAATTACACAATATTTAATTGATATTATATTATTAATTTTAGGAATAATAATATATTTTAATTATTGGTCTTTGGTAATTTCATTTGTCTATTATGTATTTTATTTTATTCGAGATTTATTACTATTTATTTACTATTATCCACTTTATTTTATTATTTTACTACAAATTATTTTTATTTTATATTTATTATTTATAATTAAATATAAATAATAAACTTTATTATGATTTCATGTAAATTAGTTGGTGGTTTAGGCAATCAATTATTTATTATTTTTGCCTGTATTTCTTATTCTATTATACACAAACAAAAATTTTTTTTTGAAGATACAACTCAAACCATAGGCATGACGAGAAGAAATACTTATTGGAAAACTCTTTTTAATAAATTATTACCTTATTTATTAAAAAAAGATGATTTTCCTTGTTTAGATATAATTTTAAAAGAAAATAATTATTTTATAAATTTTATGGAAAATAAAAATATAATATTATGTGATTATTTTCAATCTGATAAATATTTTAAAAATAATTATTCTACAATTATTCAATTACTTGATATCGAAAATAAAAAAAAAACATTGTTATTAGAAAATAAATTTTACTCTCAAAAAATGATTGAAAAATGTATTTCTATTCATTTCCGAATTGGAGATTATGTAAATATTCAAGATTATCACAATATTTTATCTATTGATTATTATAAAAAAGCTTTGGAATATATTTTATTAAACATAAATTACAATCCAATTTTTTTGTATTTTTGTGAAGTTCAAGATACTTTCACAGTGAATAAAATGATAAATTATTTAAAAATAGATTTTCCTCATTGTATCTTTATTAAAATAAACGATTCTTTATTAGATTGGGAACAATTACTTCTCATGAGTTGTTGTAAACACAATATTATTGGTAATAGTACATTTAGTTGGTGGGGAGCTTATTTAAATTCTTATCCTGAAAAAATTGTTTGTTATCCTTCTACTTGGTTCGGACCTAAAAATACTTATTGTATTGATGATTTATTCCCTTCGGATTGGATAAAAATTACTTAAAATTGAAATAATTTAAACAAAAGAAAAGAGTAAAAGAAGATGGCTTATCAGACTATTATTGTATTTGATACAGAAACAAATGGATTGCCTAATTGGAAATCTGTAGATTTAAAAGAACAACCTCATATCGTTCAATTTAGTTATCTTGTGTATAATATTTCAACTCAAACTATTGTTAAACTAGTGGATAAAATTATTAAAATACCTGAAGATGTTGTTATATCTGAATTTTGTACTAATTTACACAAAATCGATCAATCTATATGTAAATTAAAAGGAATAGATATTGATATTGTATTAAATGAATTTTATGAAGATTTGTTAAAATGTGATTTGTGTGTAGCACATAATATTAAATTTGATTTATTTATGGTTAGATTAGCGTTTAAAAGAATAAGAGAAGAAATAAATGATAATAATAAAATTCAAGAGATAGAACGTAAATTAAGATATTTAAAAAGGTGTGATAAGTATTATTGTACGATGATGAATAGTATACATATTTGTAATATACATTTCCCTTCTTCTACAAAACTAAAATATCCAAAGTTAATAGAGTTATATGAACACTTCTTTAGTAAAATAACAAGTGATAAAATTCAATTACACAATTCTCTTTATGATATTTATATTTGTTTACGATGTTTTATTAAATTACAATATAATCATGATTTATGTATTGATCTTTTACATGGATTATATTTTTTATAATAAATATATATGAATAATAATTTTTATAAGTTATTTCTTTTAAATAAAATACGAGCTTTACATAAAATACGTATGATAAATAAAAATAAAAATAGAATTGTTTATACAAATAACATTATAAATAAAAATTTAAATAAAAATATTAAATACAATAAAAACAATAAAAATAAAATAAAAATAAATAAAAAACCTCCACTTGATATCTATTTTTTTCATAATAAATATTTACATTTTCAAAAAAATATTATAAATACAAAAAACTTAGATATCGGCTTTATTATATTAAGACATGTTAATAGCGAAATTACAAATACGTATTGGATTAAATCTTATAATTGTGTTCGGAAATTTTATCCTGAGAATAAAATTATAATTATTGATGATAACAGTAATGAAAAGTTTTTAACTTCTATAAATTTATATAATACTGTTATTATAAATAGTGAATTTCCCGCGCGAGGAGAATTATTACCCTATTATTATTATTTAAAAAATAAGTTATTTGATAAAGCAGTTATTATTCATGATTCTGTTTTTATTAATAGATATATTGATTTTGATGTAGAAGATTATAAATTATTATGGAGTTTTGATTCTCCAAGAAGTTGTAAGTTTCAAGAATTAATACCAAAAATATTGAATATATTTAATGATCCTAGTTTAATAAATTTTTATAAAAATAATAATTCATGGAAAGGATGTTTTGGTGGAATGACTGTTATCACTCATGATTATTTATCTTTTATAAATAGTAAATACAAATTAGATAAATTAATTCATTATATTACCAATCGTACACGAAGGATGTGTTTCGAAAGAATTCTGGGTTGTTTGTTACAATTTTATAAACCTGCCAGTTCCTTATTAGATAATATTCATCATTATTGTCCTTGGGGAATTAAGATTAATCAAATAAATCTTCCAAATATTAAAAAACTACCTCTTATAAAAGTATGGACGGGAAGATAAAATTAAGCAGAACACATTTCACAAGCTTGAGTTGGCTCAATTGTAAATTGTTGCGCTTGATGTTTTGCTTTTCTTCTTAAATAATATATTCCTGTTTTCAAACCTTTCTTCCATGAATAAAAATGCATAGAGGTTAAATTTTGATAATTTGGATCTTCTAACCATAAATTTAGACTTTGACTTTGATCTATGAATTTTCCTCTATCAATTGACATGTCAATTATTGACTTCATTGGAATTTCCCAAACTATCTTATATTTATCCAATATTTCCTTTGGTAAAAAAGTTAACTGTTGAATACTACCTTTGTTCTCTATTATATTATTCTTCACGCTTTCATTCCATATATTTAATTCTATTAATTCATTAATTAAATATTTGTTAATTACAATAAACTCACCTGCTAATGTTCTTCTTGTATAAATATTACTAGTAATTGGTTCAAAACATTCATTATAACCTAATATTTGCGAGGTACTAGCAGTTGGCATTGGCGCAATTAATAATGAATTTCTTGTACCATAGGTTTTTATACATTCTCTTAGTTCATCCCAATCATATTCTTGAGAAAGTTCAATTTTCTCATCCCATAAATCAAACTGAAATAATCCTTGAGATAAAGGACTATTCACAAAACTACTATAGGCTCCTTTACAGGATTCCTTTAATTGAATAAGTTCGTTCCATAAAATATTGTTTTCGGTTAATATTTTAAAAATATGCGTGGGAATATAAATATTATCTACATATTGTTTCAATATTTCTAAAACATGTTTATAATTATCCAACTTATTCACTTTAATATTTAAAAAACTAGACTGAATAAATTTATCTATTTTAATTACATATTCTTGTCTTGAGATTGCTATTTGATTACTTTCATACAAACTTGTATAGTATATACACTCAAATATTTTCTTATTTAAATCTTTTGCTTCTTTGCTATCAAACGCAAAATCTAATAATAAAAAAGTATCTGCTAATCCTTGGACTCCAATTCCTATCGGTCTATGTAGCATATTACTTCTTTTTGTCTTTTCCGTTGGGTAAAAATTAATATCAATAATCTTATTTAAATTTCTTGTTATAATCTTCACAATCTTTTGTAATTTTTCAAAATTAAATGTTTTTGTTTTTTTATCCACAAATCTTGGTAATCCTATGCTTGCTAAATTACATACTGCTGTTTCATCCTTATCCGAATACTCTACTATTTCACAACACAAATTACTAGATTTTATTACACCTAAATTTTTTTGATTACTCTTTTTATTTATCGAATCTTTGTATAATAAATAAGGAGTGCCTGTCTCCATTTGTGTATCTAATATTTTATACCATAATTCTCTCGCATTTATCTCTTTTCCTATGTCTTTTGATTCATAATATAAATACTTTTCCTCAAATTCATCTCCATATAATTCTGATAAATTTATTTCCAAATCATTCGGACAAAATAAAGTCCACTTCTCATTCTTTTCTATTCTCTTCATAAATAAATCACAAATCCATAAACCATAAAATAAATCTCTTGCTTTTAATTCTTCATCTCCATGATTTTTTTTTAATTCCAAAAATGATTCTATATCTATATGCCATGGTTCTAAGTAAATCGCAAAAGAACCATTTCTTTTTCCACCTTGATCTATATATCGTGCAGTATTATTAAACACTCTTAACATTGGTACTATTCCATTTGATGTACCATTTATTTGTTTGATTCTTGAACCTTTACCTCTTACATTATGAATATGTAAACCAATTCCACCAGACCATTTTGAAATTAACGCACAATCTTTTAAGGTATTATAAATACCTTCCAAACTATCTTCTTCAATTGAAATTAAATAACAAGAACTTAATTGGCATTTATAAGTTCCCGCATTATAAAGTGTAGGGGTAGCATGAATAAAATATTTATTTGACATATAAAAATATGTTTCTTTGGCTGACTCAAGGTCTTCTCCATGAATACCCAACGCAACTCTTAACCATAAATGTTGAGGTCTTTCTACAACTTTATCATTTATTTTAAATAAATATGCTTTTTCTAATGTTTTATAACCAAAATAATCAAATAAATAGTCTCTTGAATAATCTATCCAAGATTGAATTAATTCTTTGTTTTTATTCACTATTTCATATAATGATTTTGTAATTAATTCTTTTTCATATAATTTACCTATCACAACGTGATAATCTTCTTGGGTATTTTTATGTAAATTAGAAATAATAATTCTTGAAGACAATAATGAATAATCAGGATGAATAGTAGATAGAGAAGCACATGTTTGAGCTGTTAATTCGTCAATTAATGTAGTAGAAATATTATCATATAGTTGATCTATTATTTTAATAGCCAAAGATGTATAATTGATTTGAATATTACTTTCCAAACCAATTGATTTAATACGCTTTAAAATTTTATCAAAAGAAACATCTTCATATTCTCCAGATCTTTTTATTACTTTCATTTCTTCATTATTCATTAATTAAATATATATATTAATTCTAAATAATTTACTATATATATAATATGAGTAAAAAAACGAATACTTTATATTGGATAATACTTGTTTTTATTTTATTAATTATCATTATTGTATTTTCTTATCTACAACAAACAAAAGAATATTTTGATATTTTATTAAAAAATGATTTTCCTTTAACAAAAAATCAAAATTTAACAACTAATAGTGCTTCTGATGTTTGGAAAGATAAACCTGTGTTTAAATTAGGTTCTTTTAGCCAAATTACAAATAATTTAAAATATTTTAGAAATCCGGATATTGGTGATTGTAGTCCAGAAGAATTTTGTGGTTCGTTATACAAAGATAAAAACCATCCTAGAAATACTGCTGAATGGCTAACTCCTGTATCTACGTCATCTTCGGAAATTCGTGTTAATTATTATAATACCCAACCCAATTTAGTTATTTAACTTTTTTTGTTTTATTTATTTTAGGACTTTCTTCTTTTAACTTTATTTTTAATGTTTTAGGTTTTTTTATTTTTTTGATTATCATTTCCTGTTCTTTTAGTTCTTTTTGTTCTTTTTGATGTAATAATTTTTTTACAGTTTTTGGTTTTTTTATTCTAATTATTTCCATGACAGGAGAAGCTGGTGCTTGAGGTACCTTCTTCTTAGGACTTACATATTTTTCTTCTTGGGGTTTTTGTAAAATATTTTCAAATCCTTTCTTTTTTAAATACTCCGTTGTAGGTAAAATTTTATAAATTGTTAAAAAATGTTTTAAAGTATAATATTCTTCTATTATTTGTGTTATAATAACTTTACATTCTTCTTTACTAGTTATTTTTTCTTTTGAAATAAATATATTTTGATTTTCATCTGCTATATATTTAAAATGGTTAGGTTCTTCAACTTTATATCCTTGAGTGAAGATACATAGATAATTTTCAGACTTTTCAGGAGTATCAAATAATACGATAGATTTTGAGAAATAATTTGTTTCTAATAAATAAATACTTGAAAACATGAGTGTAGGAATTTGAAATCGTGAAATTAATATCCAAATATCCAAATTTGTTAAAAAATAATTATCTGAATAAATCATAAATTTAAAATTAATTTTATCTTCTCTTAATTGCTTTATTAATATTTTTTTTCCTTGTTTATACAAGATATCAATTATTTTTTCTTGAAAATTTTCTAATAAAAATAATTGTGTATATTCTTCTATTAATATTTCTTTTATTTGTAAAACGGAATATTGCTCTCTTCGAATTTTCACAATAATATCTATTATATATTGATAAGTGCATGATATTGTATTATTATATACATATTCTTGGTATAACTTGGGAAAACATTTTTTCCACATTATCGATTGAATATTCTTTTTTATAAAACATGCCTTTTCTTCTATAACTTTTTCTGTAGCGAATTGATTTGTATAATATTGATGCTCTCTTGGTTCAGCATCATCAATTGTATTATTTTTTATATATTTATTCATTTCATATGGAACTAATGAAGCAAAATATTCTTGAGTAATCATTGATTGAATTAAAATAATTTCATTGTCATTTAATTTAAATTGTACGTTTTCAAAATTTTGATATACATCAGGTTGAAAAATAAATTGATTTGTTTTATAATATCGTATTAATTCATCCGCCATTCTTGAATAATAATATAATATATTGTTGGTTTTTGTTATCAAATTATCTTTTGGTATTTTAAAAACACATTTTTTTGATACTGAATACGAACACAAGCTATTTTTCCGGCAATCTTCTTCATTATTATTTATACAAGACATTAATTCAATATCGATCGAATCGATATCTATATCATTTGTAAAAAAAATATATTGCTCGGTAATCTTTTTTAATAAATAAATAATTTTTTTTAATTTAAATGTATAAAAATATAATTTATTTTCTAATACTTCTTGAATCTGCTTTCGATAAGATAAATTTGTAAATTTATTTATTAATATCTTTATTAAATTACGAAAAGCATTAAAAAAATAAGTTTCATATTTTATTTTTTTTATATAATTTATTCTCCTTGTATCTTTTTTTCTTTCCATATTTTCAATATCTGCCATTAAGTAGTTGTCTTCATGAATTACTCGAATTCCTGTAGGTATATTAGAAGATATATTAGGTACAGGAACAGAAATTGAAATAAACTGGTTGGTATTTGTTAAAAATCCTATTATTTGTTCTTCTTCAACAACTATACAAAATGGATTACAATTGTTTTTTGGATTTTCAGGAAATAAACTATTTTTATGAAACCATTTGGTTAAAAAAGATAAAGTATTTTCATAAGTATTCCAAATATCTTCGTCTATAAATTGTATAGGTAAATCAACTTGTATAAAAGTAGGATTACATGGAATAATACATTCTATCTCTTTTTTATTCTTTACTTTTAAACCAATCATTTTACCATTAAAATTAACTACTTGAGAAAGAATAATATAATGTTTTTTATTAATTTCTTTAATAATTTTATTTAATTCAATAGGTAAATAAAAATCATAATGTTGTGGATTACTATTTAACGGTTTACAATTTTGTAAAAAAATAGGTTTAATTATTTTTGTTAAAATAATTTTTATATTTGATGGTAATGTTTTATCAAATTCACTAAATTTTTTACCCACGATTTCTTGAATAATTAACTTTTTCTTTTTTTTAAACAAACTAAAAATAGGCTCAAATTGGTTATTCTTTTTTATAATAAATATAGAAGATCTTCTACTATCCCATATTTCTTGGGAATAATGATTACTCGGACATATAATTTCTACATTCATTGTAGAATCATTATCTGGTATTTCTAATATAACTAAATTTAATCCTGAGGAAAATAATAACGGATTTGGCATTGAAATTAAATCCCATAAATATGTATAGTCTATTAATACTTCATCATTTCTTAAATAATCAATAAAATTTTCATATGCTATTATTACTTTTTTCAAAAATTCTCCATGCGTTTCTATCTTTTTATATACATTTGTACTTCTGTATTTTTCATTATATATATCCACATGTCTTTCAGTTTCTCCAAAATAGATTATCAAATTACCATTTTGTAATTGAATAAAATTATCCAGATTGATAGATTGAATAATAATTTCTTTCATTTCAGAAATGGAAGGTATATAAGTATCTTTATTATAATATTTTATCATGCTTAAACAGGCAATAAATGATTGATTCAAACTGTTTTCAACTCCCATACGCAATAAGCACAAATGATTTTCTTTAATATTTTTATTTATAGCACTAACTTGACATTCAAAAGCGGATTCATTAAAAAAATATTGTATAGAAGGAGGCAAATATCCCCATTTATTTTTTTCTATAGGAAATCTTTCTGGTCCTATAACATAATTCAAATTTTGTTTTTTTACTTCAGTATCTATAGATTTAGAAGGAGTAATTGTTTGAATAGGCTTTATCACTGCTCTTGGACTTATTTTTTTTATTAATAATTTATTTGGTTCATCTTCTATTTCATTTCTTATTTGTAAATGTTCTTCTGCTTCTTTTTTTAATTTTCGTTGGGCTTCTGTATTCCAAATTCGATTACAACAAGGTATAAAATAGCCTTCATCCGTTCTTTTTTTTGAATGAAAAGTAGGATAATGTTTTAAATAATTTTCTTGTGAACCATGAGATTGCTCTGAAAAAAATTCATATACATATTTACCCTTTGGAATTGTTTTCGCACTTTGTGGAATTATGCCTCCACATACTCCTTTATCTACATCTTCTTTTGTAATATAAGAGTTTGTTAAAAAACACCAATATCTAGGGCATATATAATAAAAATCTTTACCTTCAGTAGCACTATATTTTAATATATCTTCTTGCTTTAATTCATCCGGATAATCTTCTTTTATTTTATTTAATTGTTCTTTTGTTAATATAACAGGTTGTCTTCTTACATTTGCAGGACATATCCTTGAATAAGAATTAAACTTATCATTTTTTATTGTTTTAAATAATGTAGGGTCATATGTTTCCATTCTCTTTTGCCAATAATATGGACTTTTTAATTTGGTTCCTGTAACATCCAACACGTTATTTCCTTCTTCTTCTTCTCCTTCTTCTTCTCCTTCTTCTTCTTCTTCTTCTTCCTCTTTTACTATTATTTTTTTTTTGGGTCCCATTCCTTCATCTTCTTCCTCTTCTTCTTCATCACTTTCATCCATATTTCCTAAAATATCATCCCAAACATCCAATAATGTATTTTCCTTTTGTTTTATTTCTGGTGTTAATTTTTTTATTTCTTTCTCATGAGGAGTTAAAACTTCTTCTTCTTCTTTTTTTTGTATTGGTTCTTCTTCTTCTTCTTCAACTTCTTTTTCTGGTATTGATTTTAATATTGATTTTAATATAGGACTTTGGATAGGACTTGGATTTGGGCTTGGTATTCGTACTGGTTCTGGATTTGGTATTGCTTTTGTTTTGGAAGGTTTTGTTTTTTCTTCTTTGGGTTTTTTTACTTTTTTTACGACAACTATTTCAGGTTCTTTTATAACAACTTTTTTTTCAATATTACATAACGAATTTATTTCTTTCAAAGGAAATAATGTAGAATTTTTATCTTGAGTAATACGTATTAATGAATCTAGATAAACAGGAATAGTTCGTAAATAATAAATATTATTAATATTTCGAACTTGAATTAACAAAGAACTTTTTAATGGATTAATTTGAAAAATAATTGTGAAGCCTTCATTTATTTTTATTTCCAATCTATTTTTTCTCAAGCCTTGTTCTACTTGTAATTGTGTAGCTAAATTTTTTACTCTTTCAATAGCACTTTTTTTATCAAATTGAGAAAAATTTTTTACTAATTCATTTGCTATCATTGATAAATTCATATTTTGTCTTATTTTACTTAATAAAAAAGAATCAATACTATTTAATTTATTAAAATTGGATACTCTTTTAAATAATAAATCAATTTCATTTTCTGTATTACTTTCTATATTAAATATATTGTTTACACATGAGGTTAACTGTTTAATATTTATTTTTTCACGAATAGGAATTATGGTATTATATGTAATTTCATTTATTTCAACATTTTCATCATAAAAAGAATTAAATAAATGTATTTGAATACCATTTTGTTCTACAAATTTTTTTATTTCTAATAATACAGGATTTACAAATTCCTTAATTAATAATTCCAAATCATGAATAAATAAAGAATGATTGTTTTCAAATTCAGCATAAATAATTATTTTACCATTTTCAAAAAATTCACAAATAAAATCATAAGAAGATTTAAATTTATGAGGAATTGAAATTAACGTAGAGATACTCTTTACTTTTCCGATATCTCTCATTAAACGAAAGATTGTTCCTTTAGGTAAAAAAGGAATTTTTCTTCCATCTTCTGTTATCTGGTCTGTGAATAAACGATACATATTTTCTTTTCTTTCAATATGTTTATTTTTTACTAATATTTCTTCCGAATCTTTTTTATTTGAAGGATTATATTTAATAAAAGGATTTAATTCTGTGGAATGTAATATTTTAAAAATAATTTCCAAAGGAATTTTTATATCACTATTAGCAAACATAGTAATTTTAAAAGATTTAATACTAATACTTTCATAAGGTAAATCAAATTTTCTTAATTTAAATATATTATAAAACATGTTTATATTTTTTATTTCTGTTAAAAAAGAAGGACTTAATTTTTTATTATTCTCTTTTAATAAATTTTCTTTTTCTTCTAGCCATTGCGTTTTTGAATGAATATTTAATTTATATAAATAAGGAAAATACAATTTGATAATTAAATCTTCATTTAGATCTAATGAATCCGTATAATTTAATACATCTTCTACACTACATAGATAAATATTATTATTATAAATATTTTTAGAATTTAACAAAAGATTTGTATTCAATAATAATGATTTTCTCTCTTCTTTTTCTGTAAAAATATCAATCGTCTCTATTAAAAAAGGATTCGTTGTATAAACATACTCATCCATTTTTAATATATATTTCTGTGCTAATGTACTACATACTAAATACTCTTTTTCAGGTAAATTTAATTCTATAATATCTTGATATTGATAATGCTGTTCGTCTGTACTTAACGGAAATAACAACGGCAATAAGGTACCTTTATCTACTAAATTCAATAAAAAAGTATTTAATTTATCTATTGTTATATCAATGGTATTATTTTTGGATAATACTTCATATAAAAAGATAGGATCAATCGTATAAGTTTTATAAAAATATAAATAAATTTCAAACATACTTAAATTTTCAATATGAATAGATATTTTTAATTTAATCGTTTCTATTGTATCATCCCAATAAATTTGTTCGTTAATAAATAGAATTGTTTTATCTTTATAGTTTATGCGTTCTTCTTGAGTAAAAAAAGAAAAAAGTCGATTATCTGGATCGGAATCATATACCTTTTTTAATTCTTTTTCTATATTTTCTTTTTTGATTTTATTTTCTATTTCAAAAAAAACAAATAAGGATTGGCAAAAAACATAAACTGTATTTTTATAATGTAATTTAAAAATATCTGAATGATTTGTTAATTGATTTATAATTTCCATTATATATTATAAAGATTTGTTTATTCATTAAACAACGTTGTTTTCCAAAAATCATTTTCTGTTTCATAAAATTCTTTATCTTCTAAAAGTGTCATATATCCATATTTTTCCGAATTATCTATATATTGTGGAATACTAAATTTTCTCATGGTTTCACTAAATATTACATAATCCATTCTATTACTATTGTCATTATAACTTACTAAAGATAAATATTGATTTGGTATTAAATATATTTTATGAACGCAACAAACTCGAATTAATGCTGTAATTTCATAATTAAAAATAGAATAATAGTTATTATTTTCTTTAAAATATCCATTAGGTTCAACATCGTAATGAAAATTTGAATAATATAAATAAGATTTATAAATATCTTTATACTCATTCGTTTTTATAATGTCAGTATAACCTACTTTTAACATAGGAGATATTATACCCATGTTTTTATTTTTCATCATATTTTCAAGAGTTGACGGTATTATAAAATTATTGCAGTCTGCAACAAAATAATGAGCGTTTAATTTTTTCGCATGATCTATAGATTCTTGTTTCATTTTTCCCATTAATTGAAAACATAATTTATTCCACTTATTAGTAGTATTTTTAAATTCTGGAGAAATATCAGTATCATCATAATATATAGAAGCATATTCATCTGAATGTTTATTAATGAACTCTAATAAAATATCTAGAGTATTGTCATCATTATCATTTGTTCTAATATATAAATGAATATATTTTTTATCATACGTTTGTTTATAAATACATTCTAAATAAAAGGGTAATGAAATTTCTTTATTCATAGCAAAAATAGAAATAACTACATAAGAATCGTTATTATATATTACATCGTGAAAATTTGGCGAATAATATTGTAAAAAATTGGATATATTATAAATATCATATGAATTAATTAGGGCTCTGTTAATATCCACTTTTTTATTATTAATTTTTTTTATATAAGAATTCCATTTATTAATAAAAACCAACTCTTTATTTTTATAAATAAAAAACTGTAAATTATGAATAAGATTTTTTATCCACCATTCGTCTGCTTGGCAATTATCCATTGTGAAAAGAATACTTATTATTTTTAAACCTTCATTATATCTTTTTACATTTTCACATACTATAAGCATATAATAAGGTAAATAAAAAGAATATATATTCTTATCTACAAATAGCTTAGTATTAAAGCAATCATTTTCGTATTCAAATTCATAATAATTTTGAATAAAGGAATAAAAATGGAAAGCCATATTAAATTTATTTTGAATACAATAATGCTTTATTAAATAATATATTCCTTCTATTCGTGTTGTATCATATTCGTAGCTTTTTAATAAATAATATATAGCTTTTTCAATAGATTTTTTTTCATACAAAAAATATAAATTTAAACATGACATATATTTTTCTTGGTTCCAGTTATTTAATAATAATGTATTTTTATACCACTTTATTGCGTTATCCTCATCTTTCGCATCTTTATAACTATTCGCACAATAATAAGAATATCTTTCATAAATTATATCCTTATTTTTTAATGCTATATGATATGCTTTATCCAGAATAATCGCATCTTTTTTGTATTTCTGAGGATCATTACTACGACTTCCATTTTTACCTGAGATAATATAATAATTGCCATTTATAACAGAAGTATTATCATTTTCTAAGCAATCTATATATTCATGTAATACACCAACATATTTCCATTTTTTTCTATTATTTATGATTTGTTTTCTATTATAAACATTCACATTGTCAAACTTTAATAAATATGAATCATATTCAAAAATATTTTTAGGCAATACAATATCTCCAATAAATATATCATCCGCATCAAATATTAATAAATAATCGGTTTTATTAAAAGCATTATTTAAAGCTAACGTTCGGTTATAACCAAAATCAATCCATTTATCTTCATATAATTCGCCTTTTATATTTTTTACTTTAAAAAAATCCTTTATCAATTCTTTTGTATTATCTGTAGAACCAGTATCACATATAACCCAATAATCAAATTCAAATTTCTCACATAGATTATGTAATGTAGTTGATATAACATGAGACTCATTTTTAACAATCATATTTAAACATAAAGTGAACTTTTTACTCATAATTTAATAATTATTATTTTTTTATTATATTATTTTTAATTAAATATCATAATATGGACTATCAGTAATAGTCATACCACAATATGCTTGAGGCTTTTTTTTATAATCTACCGGATCATAAATATTAGCTTCTTTCGCATTTTCTAATAAAAATTTAAAATTTAACCAAAAATCTTGTTTGTGGCCATAAGATGTTGTCATTAAATGACTTAATTCATGAATAGCTACAAAAGTTAATGTATTTATATCTATTAAATTATCTCCATCTTTTGTTTTATTTAAACAAAAAGCTATTTTTTCTCCTTTGTTTTCACTATACGCAGTTAAATCACTCGTAGGTAATGTTTCAGATATTTTTTTGGGATTAAAATTTTTTACTAATAATTTAACATTGGGATTGTCTGGATGATGTTTTTTCACATATTTAACCAATTCTTTCATTTTCTCAGTTACTTCTGCTAATAAATCAGCAGCTAATTGTAATTTCTCTCTCTCTCTTACACAATAACGATTTCCATCTTTTTCTGAAATAATACATTTTAAATGAAAAGCATCTGATTCATAATAAACTCTTAAACATATCAATACCACAAAAATAATGACAACCCATAACAATATATTATATTTAAACATATATAGTTTATATATAAAAATAATTTCATATATAAATCAAATGAATACACATTTTGGAAGCTCATTATCAGTTAAAAATTATCAATCTGATAAATATGGTTCTTCCCAATGGATTACTAATGCCAATATATTAAATTCAAACTTGGAATATAAATTATATCCTACTCATAAGAGTACTATCTCTGGAGGAAGGGAATATATTGCCTTGCCAAGTGATACTAAAATAACTTGGCAAATGAAAGAAAAATATAATTTATCTTAATTTATTTTCTATATACCATATACCTTGTAAAAAACAATCACTTAAATCATCCTTCTTTTTATGAGTCTGAAAAAAAGATACCCAATTATTCATTTTATCATTTTCTAATAACTCTTTACATTTTTCAATACTTAATTTTTTTCTTTGTGAATACTTGGTAGTTTGTGAATCTTCTAAAAAAGCTTTTAATTTATTAGTCGCGCTTATGAATTCAATTTTTGTTTTGTCGTTTTTCATAATAAAATATTGCGCGATCATTCCTTGAATGGTTTTCATTCTACTAGCAATAGGACTAATTTGATTCTCAATAATAACAATATCTATATCTTGAAATAAAGGATCCAATTTATATTTAATATTTCTACCTACTTCAATTAAATCTATTTTATTACAATTTATTTTAAAAATACTTTCTAAACAATTTTTTTCTAAAAATTCTAATAAAATTTCCAATAATTTTTTTTTTTTTAATAAATGAGGATCTTCTATACACAACTCATTTGCTATTTTAATTAAGTTTTCTAAATTTTGTTTTTTTAAAAAGATTGGATTTAATTGTTTTGTAGGAATTAAAAATATTGTTTTCTTCGCATGTTTCAAACAATATAATTTATTCTGCTTTATATATTTTGCTTCAGCAAAACAATTTTCACAACTACATAAAGAAACCTCTTTTTCTAATAAATTTATAATATCCCATTTGGTAATTATAAAATTCTCTAATTTATTATCTATATTATTTTCAAATAAACAATAAGATAAATTTTTAATTCCTACATCAATACTTATTATTTTCATTATATATTAGTTCCTTATTTTTTTATATATTAAAATTTTCTAATTTTATACTTGGAGAAATCATTCTATTTTTTAATTGTTTTTTATCTAAATAATTTAATTTCATTTTTGAAAAAGGAAGTGTTCTTCCTAATTGAGTTGTATCATAACTACTTTGATATAGATAAGGATTATAAAACGCTTTCACTTTATTATCTGTATAACTATTATTATTATAGGGGTTCACACCTAATTGAATAAAAGCTTTGTTTGAATTTGTTTGGATAATATTTTTAGAATTTTTTTGTAAATATTTCCTATATTCTGAACTTGATAAAAACCCATTACTCATTATTATACTCCTAGAATATATTTTATACTTCAATACCTAAAATTGTTAATAAATCATTTTTTTTCAACTTAGAAACATCAGATGTTAATTTTTTTTCCAATACCAATGCTTTTAATTTATTTAAAGACATTTTTTTATATTCTTCTTTATCAAGTTGATCCTCCTGTTTTTCTTCCAATACTTCCTCATGCGAATCTTCTTCCTCTGGTTCTTCTTCTAATTTCACTTCTACTAACTCTTTAGAAGGAACCTCCTCTAATTTATTTAATTTTTGTTCTAATTCACTTAATTGCTTTTCAGATTCTTCCAATTGATCTTCTAATTTACTTAGTTCTTCAATTTCTATTAATTGTATTGACGACGATGCTTCATGAGATTCCTCTACTTTATTATCTTCTTCTTCGGACACATCCGAATTGCTATCCGACTCATCTGAATCATCTGAATCATCTGAATCACTATCTGAATCATCTGAATCATTATCTGAGTCATCATCCGATACATCTATTTTTTCTTCTTTAATGTTTTCTTCAGAAATATCGATAATTTCATCATTAAAAGATAATCCAACTTTTTTTCTTAGTAAAGAAACTTCTTGAGTCATGGTAGTTAATAAATGGACCATTTGATTCATTTTAATATTTTGATCGTTGATTTTTTGATTAAAATGTATCCAAATTAATCCAATAACTAATAGAAATAAGATGAGTGTAATTAAAAACGAGCAATTAAAGACGGCCATTAATGACATATTATTATATAGTTATATTTTTTTAATATCTTTGTAAACGAATAATATTATATGTTAAATAAAAGAATAAAAAAAATTTTGGTAATTTAAATATGAAAATATTATTTACTTTATTAATATTTTTTATTATTTTGTTTTTTTATATACATATTTTATTTCAACTAAAAACTAGTAATGAATCAGAAATTTATGAATTAATTTTACCTTCTAAGGAGAAATTAGAAAAAATATTAACTTTAAAACAACCCTTTTTATTTACAATCGAAAATAATGATATTTTTAATAAAATAAATTTAACAACTCTATCTAAAGATTATCCTAACTATGATTTAAAAATACGAAATTTAAAAGAAAAAAATACAATAAAATATTTACCTCTAACTTGTAATAAAACATTCGAATTATTAAAACAAGATAAAAAAGGCATTTATATATCTGAAAAAAATACTGATTTTTTTAAAGAAACAGAAATAAATAAGTTTTTTATGGTTAATGATGAATTGTTTCGTCCACCATTATTATGTAATTCTGATTATGATATTCTATTAGGAAGCAAAAATAGTTATACACCTTTAAGATATGAAATTAGTTGTTGTAATTATATTTTAGTTAATGAAGGTAAAATAAATTTGAAACTTTGTGCTCCTAAAAATAGTAAATATTTATTAGAAGAAAAAGACTATGATAATATAGAATTTTATTCACCTATTAATCCATGGAATATCCATGATAAATATAAACCTGATATTGATAAAGTTGAATTCTTAGATATAGAATTATTAGCTAAACAATGCTTTTTTATTCCTCCTTACTGGTGGTATAGTATTCAATTTCAAGAAAAGTCAAATATTTTTTATTTTAAATATTATACAATTATGAATAATATTAGTATTTTTCCTTCTCTCTTTTTATCTTTTTTACAAAAACACAATATAAAACACAAGACATTAAAAAAAATTGAAATTAAAAAAGAGAAGAAATAAATGTATTATTTGAAACATGTCAAGCTTTACTCAATCTCAATTACTTTCATCATTCGATATCTCTCGCATTGTTAGCGGAGATCAATCAGGATTAATTTTATCCTGTTCTGATAGTATTTATTCTAATCATCAAATGACTAAACATAATTATTATCATTCACGCAGTCGAGGTTGTCCTGAATGTCATCAACCCCTTTCTCAACAAGAAAAAAAAATATTAAAATTAAAATTACATTCAACATCTACTTTACCTACAGCTGCTGATCGTCAATTTTCCGTTCGTGCCAGCGGTACAGAAGCAGACGTGGAAACGGATTCAGAGGCACTTATCGCATCTGAAAATACAGTGGAATGCCCGGTGTGTAAAGAAAGCTATAATAATGAAGCAAATCGTATAGTTGTTTTACCTTGCGGCCATATCTTCTGTTTTCAATGTATTCAACATCAATCTTTTCAAAATAAATGTTTCATCTGTAGGCAACACTTTTCAGAAGATTGTGAATCTTATCTGGATTCACCTCTTGAAACAAATTCTTTTGAAGCCATTAGTCGTCGCTCTTTTGAAGGTTATCCAGGTTATCCTTTATCTTGTCCCCAAATAATTTATTCTACTAATCCAAATACAGCAATAGCGCTTCAACAAGAATCCGGAAGTGTAAGTTATACCAGAAAACAAATTTGGATGTTTTCAAATGGCGAAGCTCTATTAGTTGAATTAAAACCTCAGGGAGAAAAAGTAAAAGTTTTACACAGATGGGAAAACATTCCATTAGCCTTTAGCCAAAGTATTTTACAAAGCACTTTAGCCAGTCGCCAAACTTCTATATCAACTCGAGCCATCTCTCAAGAAAGTTATGAAGTAGATATTTCTACGAATGTTATGGATGACGATGGCGATGATTTACAACCACCCATGCCTGTTCCTTTAGGAGGTGGTCCAAATCTTTACCAAGAATTCGTTCCCATTCAACATGGTACTTTCTCATTTGCTTCTCCACGAGCAACTATAGATATACAAAGAAGCCAACAACAATTAGCGGATGTTATTGAAGTGAAAGATCAATGGTTAGTGGGCCATGTACTTGATCCTAGAGGATTAATTCCTTCGGATACAGAATTATCTATTGCGCGTAATTCGCCATGCGTATTTCGTAATACTTTTCGAAATGCTGGAGGATTTTATGATTATCAAAAATTATTTATCTGTATCAATGAGCTTGGGGTTATTACTAAATGGCGAGTACACAATTTTGCGCTTTATGTAGGTAAAACAGAAGATAATAGAGAATGTAATCCTGTTTTAGGTAGACATTCAGGAGATAGCCATCCATATCGTAGTGATTCTTCATTACTAGTTCATGAGGTATACCATTCAACTGTAGAAGAACCTAGTCAAATAAAAAATCATCCTTTAAAAACATTTGCTGAAGTAGCATTGGAATATGGACCTCAAGGATTAGGATATACACATGCGGTAGATATTGGTTCTGGGTGGCCTCATCGTAAACTGCTATGTCAATTAACTGGTTGCCAACCTACTTTATTATTATATACTTGTGATGAAAATGGTAGTCCTGTTGGCTATACACTTTCTCCTTATCTACATCTTCAATCAGAAAGTGTTATATTAGGTATTGTTTCATTAACTACAAATATTGAAAATAGATGTAATTATCTAACATTAGGTGTACCTTCGAGTGGAGTTGCTAGTTCTGAAATAAGTGATATTCAACCTATTATTACTACCTTATCTAGATTAATAGTTTCTCGTAAAGAACAAATTGATTCTATTTAATAAATTTTATTAATTAATAAATAGAATAATAATAATATTTAATATTTTTTTAATAGTTTGTAGCTAATAAATTTAAACTTACACCATTATTACCATCATTACCATTCACCTTAGCATCCCATGGACCCGCATTTGCTAAACCGCTAGCATCTTGACCGTACATGCCACCTTTCATTTTCCTTCGTTTACTTCTCTTTTTTTTACTTTTTCCACCATAATTTGTTGCGACAATATTTAAACTTGGGCTTCCACGATGTCCGTCGTTTCCTTCTGTTTTGGAATTCCAACTTCCTGCGTTGGATAATCCACTTACATCTTGACCGTAAAATCCACCTCTCATTTTTCTTCGTTTACTTTTTCCCCCATAATTTGTTGCGACAATATTTAGACTTGGACTTCCACGATGTCCGTCATTTCCTTCTGTACTGGAATTCCATCGTCCTGCATCTGAACCACCGAGACCATTAGGAGAAGTACCATTCATTCCTCCTCTTATTCTTCTAGACCTACCACCTTTAACAGGGGCAGCATTCGATGCAACACCGCCTCCGCGTCTTTTTCTAGATTTGCCTCCTGTGAATTTTGCCATTATATTATTAAGAGAAGAAAAAAAACCTGAAGATTCTGTTAAATTTGAAGGCTGGTGAGATTCTGTAATTAGTTCTTTACTAGATCCACCTTTTAATTTTCTTGTTTTCTTTTTAGAAAGTGTGAATGATTTTTTTTTATACCCATATCCATATTTTAATAATCTTTTTTCTTTTGTAGATTGAATATGTTTATTTTTACTTACAATTCTTCCATTTTTATTTTTAAATAATTTCGTTTTTGTTAATCCACCACTTGTTTTATATGCTGTACCATGCCAAACTTGAGCGCGAGAACCTATTAATTTTTCATATTTGGCTCCTCCTTTCACATGATATAAACCATCACTAGCTCTGTTAAGATTTTTCATATATTACCTAAAGAAAATATAACGCATAATATTAATTACTAATAATAATATAAAACTTCTATTAAAAATTATTATAATGATTAAATTTTTTGATAGTCATTTTGATGATTATATTATTAGTAATAAAAAAAATAATTATCATCCGGAATTAAATAAAGAAATAAATAAATTACCTAAATATATTGAGAAATTAAATAATATCTTGTTTTATGGAAAAAATGGAATAGGTAAATATACTCAAGTTCTTAAAATTATAGAAAAATATAGTCCTAGTTCTTTAAAATATGAAAAAAAAATAAATATTCTTTGTAATAAATTGCCCTTTTGTTTTAAAATAAGCGACGTTCATTTTGAAATTGATATGTCTTTACTAGGTTGTAATGCTAAATTATTATGGCATGATATTTATAATCATATCTTGGATATAATTTATATAAAGCCAAAAAAAATAGGTATTATTGTTTTAAAAAATTTTCATAAAATTCATAATGAACTATTAGATATTTTTTATAGTTATATGCAGAATAATATTCAAAAAAATATCAAGATTATATTTTTTATTATTACTGAACATATATCTTTTTTACCTGAGAATATATTACAAATTTGTCAAATTATTTCTATCAAAAATCCAAGTCTAATATTAAACAAAACATTTCCAACAGATGATACTCATTATAACTTGAAAGATTATTTCTTTTCTTCTACCAGTCTTTCTTTTATTCCTAATATATATCAAACAATTCTTCAAGAATTAAATAAAAAACAAAATATAAATTATTACAAATTAAGAGATTATATTTACGATCTATTAATTTATGATTTAAACATTACTAAATTTATTTGGTATTTACTAAAATATTATTCTTCTCAAAAATTATTAAAAAAAGAAGACATGAAAATAATTCTTTCTTATATACAAGATTTTTTTCTTTATTATAATAATAATTATCGTCCTATTTATCATATTGAACTTTTATTAATTAATATTATTTGTAAAATACATAATATAGATTCTATATAAATATATTTTTTATGAATACTTAATGGATTATAATAAAGCATTAAATATATTTGAGATCAAAAATACAAAACAAATAACAAAAGAAGAATTAAAAAAAAAATATTATAAATTGTGTTTAATGTATCATCCTGATAAAAATAATAGTATTTATGCCAAGGAAAAATTTCAAGAAATTGGATTGGCTTATGAATTATTAAATTCTAATCTTTCTTCTTCTAATGAAAATGAAATACAAGAAAATTACGATGATATACTCATGCTTTTTGTAAAAAATATTTTTAAAGATAAATACAAAGATATTTTTGTTTCTATTATTTCATTATTAAAAACAAAATTTGATTTAGATTCTATCTCTATGATTGAAAAATTAGATAAAGAAGATTTAATGAATTTTTACTCCTTCCTTTTAAAATATAAAAATGTATTAACTATTTCTTCTGAAATTTTAGAATCACTTCAAAAACTTATAAAAGAAAAATATCAAAATGATATCATTATAACATTAAATCCAACCATTACTGATATATTAAGTAATAACGTATATAAATTAGTAATGGAAGATAAAACATATTTTGTGCCGTTATGGAATACAGAAGTTATTTTTATGCTTGATGAAAGAGAGTTAATTGTAAAATGTATTCCTGATTTACCTTCTAATATTCTTATAGATAATTTTGATTTAATCATAACATTAGAAATCCCTTTTGATAAAAAATTACTTGAGAATCCTTCTTATACTTTTTTTATACAAGAATTAGAATATTCCATTTTACTACATGATATTGTTATTAAAAAAGAACAATATTATACTTTAAAAAAAAAAGGTATCAGTATTCCAAAAGAAAATATTTATGATATTACCGATAAAGGAGATATGATTATTCATATTTTATTTGTTTAATGCCTTCGCTTTGTTTTACGTTTTTTATTAGATTTTCTTTTTTTATTGGATTTTCTTTTTGATTTGTGTTTTCTTTTTTTATTTCTAGAACCTCCGGCATTTAAATCACTTACCCATTTTCGCCTTCTATCAATAGCATCCATTTCCCTTTCCCTGCCAGTGATTTCTGCTTTTTTATTTTGAATATCCTTTTCTAATTCAGCATTTGAAGCAGTTAAATTTTCGACTTCCATTTTTTCCGCCTCTAATTTTATTCCTGATGAATTTGCTTCTTCCCTTGTTGTTATTAATACTCTAGCTTGATGTTCTTGTTCGCGTAGAAGAATATCTCTAGTTAGTGCAAGACGACCTCTTATTAATCCTAACCTTGTATCAGTTGAGTCATCATCTTCAATATTATGTTTAGACATCATTTTACTGAAATATTCAGTTATAGAATTAAATACTGTATTTAATTGTTTAAGTTTGTTTCCTATTAATTTACTTACCGAACTTTTCGCCTTGGAAATTCTCCCTATTGTATCTATTGTATATTGATATGATAAAATTGCCATAATTTCTCCTAATAACAATAATACATCATCAGAACAAAGATAATCAAAATTAGAATATCGATCACGCATACTAGAAACCGTTAATATAGCAGCTGTTATTAATGAATCTCCTTCATCATTTGATGTGAAAGTATAATCTTCACCAACTAATTTTGTTTGAAATACTTTTAAACTATTATTTTCTTTTAATTTTTCAAATTCTTGTTGTATTTTAATTAATGCTCTTAATAAATTCATATGTTGTACTCTAACTTCAGATATATGAACTCCATCTCTAGGAGTAGGAAATGGTGTAGCACTATGTACTTTTTTAATTTCTCCTAGGAAAATAAAATCTTCAGGATTAAATTGTTGATCTACACTATCACTTATAACATTTATTAAACTATCTAAGTTAGTGTCTGTCTTTAATATATCGTTTATTTTTTCTAAATCACTATTAAACTCACTATTTAACTCATCACATTTCTTTTTCAATATTTTTTTAGACATTATAATATATTAATATATTTTATTTATAATAATAGTATTATCACTTTATATCGCATAATACTGTTTTTTTCAGTTATTCAATTTAATTATATAATTTTTTTCTATCAGTTATTGTTTTTTAAATATATTCTTTTAATAGGTATTTATATATTTTTATAACTCTTCCTAAAATTTTTTTTCAATAAAACTTTCTATTTATTTATTCTTTATCATTATACAAAAAAAAATTATTATATATATAATATTAAAATTTATTAATTATACTAAATTAAATAGTAGGATACCCAAATAATCCCATGAAATATTTCTTTTTTGTTTTTTGCGTGAATATTGCTTCATTATATTGACCTTGTTCGTTTTTTAAAATGAGTTCTTTTGTAGGCTTAATAGGAACTTCAACTTCTAAAATGGGAACATTTGTTTCAATATTATATTTCACTGGACCTCTCCAGTAATGAATGAACTTGAGAGAATAATGAGTTTCTGTTTCACTTTCAATTTCTACTTTCACGCAATAATATGTTTTGGCAGTTTTTTGAACGACTAAATATTTTCTCAAGTTATATAATTGCCCTCCAATGAAAATACTTCCGACATTTAATCGCTGTAAGTCAAAATTCTTTTTTAAAGTTTCAATTTCTCTTCTTCTTTTTTCGTCCTCAATTTCTTTTTTTCTAGCAACAAGAGCTTTCTCAAATATTTTGTGAATGTTTCCTCGATCAATATTATGTGTTTTTATATAAGTCATATTGTTTTTATATAACACAAGCCTAGTTTGAATAGTTCTACCTCTTATAATACACAAGGGCGCAAGAGTATTATTCACAAAAGTATGGCCGTACTTTTCCGCTAAATTATCTAAATAAAATTCCAACCAAGCATAAGTGAAAGATAAAATATAATTACCTAAATGTCTTGGCAATAAAGCCAAACAATCATCAATACTTGGAAGATGATAAACTACAACTTCTCTTGGTCCAAATTTGGAACCAGCAATAACGGAAGGCTTTGTGGAAACTTGAATTGAACTCATTCTTACTTTCTATAATATAATTTATTTAATTAGAAAAAAAGATTTCAATTTTTTTTTTTAAATTTTATTCATCTAAATTATCTAAATTATCCATTATATAATCTGTCGTATCTAAAATCAAATAAGAATATACCATTTGTTTAATCCAGGGATAAATAATAAATAATTTGTGATGATATTTAAAATATGATTTTTGTAATTCCAATTCATAAAACTTGAGATCAATTAAATTCTTCCGAATATGAGGATATAAAAATTGTAATCGATCATATTCTTCTACACTATAACGATGGGTTAGCTCAAACGCACACATATACTTAGTATTAATACGATACCAATCATATTCTACTAATAATAATTCAAAATTAGGTAAACCCAAGATTTCTTCTCTTACATACATTGTTTTTGAATATTCTTTCAAATAATATTTTACCTCATTAAAATAGTCTGATTGCTTAGATTGATGAAGATGATGTACATCCACACATGAAATATTACTTGGTATGGAATCACAATAAATCTCATCACCTATTCTTGTGAAGTTTCCACAAACTAAACAAAAGTGATTTGTATAATAATAATTATGTCCGTCTATTTCTAATACATAAATAAACTCGCCTGGCATTTCATTCTTGAAAGAATATCTATTCAACATTTTTATTAATTCCTTCTTTCTCTCTTCTTGCTGATGTTGAATCAAAATATTCTTGTATGAAAACTTTTCTGTCATTTTAACTTTTACACTTTTGAATATACTTTTTTATCATAAAAAAAGATTTCAATTTTTTTATGATAAATTATTAATTCCATAAATCATATTTTGTATATATATCTCCTAGTAAACTCCAATCTATTTCATCTATTACAACTTCTTTATTTTGTTGTCTATAATAAGAAACAACTGGTGAAATGTCTGCAACAATTGGAATATCTTTCATTTTAATCAAAACTATTTTTTTTATTTTTGATGGATAAATAATATGGGATAAATCTAAACTTTTTTTATCTGAGTTATCATTATTAAATACAATTATTAATTCTTCAATATTTGGAAATTGTTTTACAACATTTAATATATTGTCATAAGGTCCTTCTATCATTAATAATTTTACATTGTTGTTTGTTATTTTTAATTTATTATCTAAGTCATTTCTATAATTTCCATAACGATTATCAATCTGAAAATACTGACTGCTTATTCGTAATTTTTCTAATTTATAATAATTTTCTAATTTATAATTATTATTATTATCTAATACCAATTTTTTAGAATTAATAGGAATATTATGACCCAAAGAAGCAAACGAAATATGATTTAATTCTTCTTTCAATTGTTGTATCTCAAATGCTTGAGACATAGAAATTTTGTGTAGTTCTTTGATTTGTTGAAAAGATTGAAATTGAAGGAAAAGAAGAATACAAATGATACACGCCCATGAAACAATTACTGAATAAACAATTACTTTGTTGTCTGACATCTTGGTAAATTATAATTAATTTTATTAAGAAAAAAAGATTTCAATTTTTTATTTTTTAATTATATCTTTATAATTATCATTAATTATATCATTACACATAATTAAAGATTCATTATATGCTTGAATTAAACATATTAATTGTTCTGGAGTAGTATTGTTTATAGTTAATGAATTTATTTCACTTTTTGTTAATGGAATAAGATTACGTATTTTATGACTAAATTTGTTTACAACTTTATTCATATTATAAGTAAGATTTAATAATTATCAAAAATATTTAAAACAATTAAGGCTTATATATTATGAAGATTATTACATATATTATTCAACAAATTATGAAAAAAGATAAAAAAGTATTGGGTAGATGGAATATGGAATATTGTGATAAAAAGATGAATAAAAAAGTAGATTTGTCTAATGAAGACCATTGTGGGCCATGCGGTCAATATCTATTAGAACAAAACAAAATAAATCTGAAGAAACCAATAAAGAAATAGTTAAAATTTTATATTGGAATAATTTCCTAAAGAATTGTTTGGAATTGGTTGGTATCTATTATTATTTATACTACTAACAGCAATAGTAATAATAATAATACTAAAACAACATAATATAATACTAGTAGAAACAATTTTATATTTATAAGGAATATTTCTTGTATCTTGAGTAATTAATAAGTTAGGAACCATAATTATTACATTACTTTCATCATAAATCGGAATTGCGTGAACCATATTTTCTATATTTTCATTATTATTAATTGGTCCAATATGATCTATAGGTACTATTGGACTTTTAGATAAATAATACATTTTGATTTTATTGTGAGAAATATTTAAATAGTATTCAATTTTTAAATAAAAATATATTATAAATGATACCTAAAATTATACATCAAACATGGAAAACATCTGATATACCTGATGAATGGAAAGATTCTGTTAATTCTTGTAAGCAAATTAATAAAGATTTTGAATATATTTTATGGACTCATGAAATGATGAATGAATTTGTTAAAAATAATTATCCTAAATTTTATAAAACTTATAAATCATATAAATATGATATTCAACGATGTGATGCTTTTCGATATTTAGTTTTGTATAAATATGGTGGTATTTATTTAGATTTGGATATAAATTGTAATAAAAAATTAAATAATTTTTTACATTATGATTTAGTTTTAGCACGTTCTTCAAATATTGAAATATCTTTTACAAATGCTTTTTTTATGGTTATTCCTAATCATCCTTTTTTTAAATATTGTATAGATGAATTACCTAATAATATAAATAATTATCAATATTTTGGCAAGCATTTACATGTTATGTATAGTACTGGCCCTGCGTTTTTAACAAATATGCTTAATAATTATGGAGAAATTAATAATTGTTATATTTTAACAAAAAAAGAATATGCTGGTGATTGTAATGTATGTAATGAAACCACATGTAAAGGAGGAAAGTATTTTACACATATACATGGTAATTCTTGGCATGAAATAGATTCAAGCATTTATAATTTTTTATTATGTAGCCAACAAAAAATATTAGTTGGAATATTAATTGGCACAGTAATACTTATTATTTAACATTAAGTATTTTAAAAAATACTACAAAAAAAATAATTTATTAATTTATTAAATATTATTTATTAATTTATTAGACTAATTATGCGTTAGATGTTTGCTTTCTTCTTTACTACTTTCTTTTTTACTTGGACTACTGGCACAACTTCTTCTTCTTCAGCAACTTCTTCTGTTTGTTGAACTTCTGCTGCTTTAAGTTGGGGTGTTTCATCATCTTCTTCATCGCTATCCACTACATCAATACTTGTAGTTGTTTGTTGTGCTTTTTGTACTACTTCTTCATCTGGTTCAAAAGACTCTTCAGTTATAACTTTCTGCTTAAGAGCTTCTTTTTCCTTGGGATTAATTTTAATAAAACACTTACCTACAATTGATTCTCTAGGCTTTTGAACTAGCGCCTGAACTAATTGCCAGGTTACTGTGAATTTACCATTTGTAAACCAAATGCCAGCACATTGAATAATACATGCTACATTCGTTCCCTTTTTCAAATAATCCAATGGAGTTATCTGAGTATTTTCTTTTGAAGGATATAATTTACTACATTCTTCATCATAAATTTCTACTTTCCAATCGCCATCATAACAAGGTACTTTTAATCGAATTGTTGGAGCTTTAGAAGTATCTGGTTCGCTTGTACCTTTGATCTTTGGATATTTTAGCATTGGTGTGAATAGTTCATCAATAATATCTGGACTTTTATGCTGTTTACCAAACCATTCTTTAGAATTTTTAAACGCATCATCACGAATCTTTGCTTCAAATCGCTTAATATTTTCTAAAAACAACTCCGCTTCTTGTGTCTTGTATTCTTCTGTAGGAAATTGAAGTGCCATTTCATATTTACCATTTCCATGAGAAGCTCCTGGTTCTACATAATCTGAAGCACCCCAAGTTAACATTACAGGAGTAGAAAGTCTTAATGCGGATTGAGAACTTTTATTCACAATTCGAATATTTTTTCCACCATTAGCATTTATTTTTGCCGCACGATAAATCGCATCGACACAGTTAAAGTTAATTCCTTCGATAATAGTTTCTGCCATCTTAATATACAGTATTATAATCGTTTATATTTAAATCAATTTTTTTTTAACTATAAGCAAAATGAAAAACTTTTTTAATATTCACATGATAAATCCTGATAAAAAATGTTAAATCATTTATATTAAAAAGATATTAATATATTATATATATATACAATGATTTTTTTAGGGGAAAAGAATAAATTATTTAATTTAGATGATTATATTAATACACATACTTTATTATTACAACAATATAATGATAATATTTATAATATAACAAAAAAAAAATATGAAATGGATTCTTATATTAATAGTTATTATGATATTTGTACGTATAAATTTAAATTAAAAGATATTAAAAGTGTTGCTAAGAAATACAAATTAAGAATAAATGGACCCAAAGATGTTTTATTAAAAAGATGTTATTTTTATTTGTTGTTGTCAGAAAAGATTATGATTATTCAAAAATACATTCGAGGTTATTTACAAAGAAAAATAAATAAATTAAGAGGTAAAGCATTATTTAAAAGAGCATTATGTAATAATCAAGAAGATTTTTTATCATTCGAATCAATTCCAGATATTTCTTTCAAGCAATTTTTTAGTTATGAAGATGAAAATTTTACATATGGATTCAATGTTATATCTTTTCATAATTTAATTTTAAAAAGTAAAAATATAAATAATATTTTAAATCCTTATAATCGTAAAGTTATTTCATGTGATATTATTTCTAATTTCCAAAAATTATTAAAATTAAATAAAAAATTTAAACTGAATATGGAGATAGAAATTGAGAAACAAGAAGGATTATCATTAGAGAAAATAAATGAATTAAAAATTGTAGAATTTTTTCAAAAAATAGATAATTTAGGTCATTGTACGAATCCTACATGGCTTATGGAGTTATCCAATTATGAACTGTATACATTTATTCAAAAATTATCAGATATTTGGTTTTATCGTATTCAAATTGATGCTGAAACAAAAAGAAAAATTTGTCCTCCTTTAGGCAACCCTTTTAGAAACGGTCATGTTTCACTTTATAACAATAGAAATAAAAATTTATCCAATGTTTTATTTATTTTAAATAATTTCGTCCATTCAGAATCTGATAGAGAAAGTCAAGCTTTAGGATGCTATTATGTATTAGGCGCATTAACACTTGTTTCGGAAAATGCTGCTAATTCTTTAAATTGGTTGTTTCAAGCATTTAATTAGACAATAAATTAAACGCACTTCTTTTTTCATCACAAATATATTATATTTGCGTAAAATAACTTAAAAAGTAAATATTTATATAAAGTATAATGGCGAAAACCTCCAAACAAATTCTTACTGACGAGCAAGATGTTTCGATGAAAGTTCCTAAGATTACAAAATCGACAAAGTCCAAGGCAAAGGTTGCTGAGGTTCCTTCTGATATTCCAGTTGTTGAAACTTCAACTTTAAATGTTGAGCTTTCAAGTGTTGTTCCTTCAACTACTGAGGAGAAGCCAAAGAAGGCAAGAGCTGCCAAGAAGGCAAAGGAAGTATTGATTGCTTCTGACCTTGTTGTTAGTACGGATAGTGTTGAGTCGAATGTTGTACCAACTGAGAATGTTGTGGTAGAGCAGGAGAATGATGAAATTGTCGCCTTGTCGACAGAGTTTTCAAATAAGTTGAATCAGGTATTTTCCGCATTGTCTGTTCTTCGCGCGGATTACAAGAATCTTGAGCGTAAATACATGAAGGAGCTTAAGGCTTCTCAGAAGTTGAACTTTCGCAAGAAGCGCAAGGCAAACCGCGCACCAAGTGGATTCGTAAAGCCAACAAAGATTAGTACTGAGTTGGCTACCTTTCTAGGAAAGCCTATGGGATTTGAAATGGCTAGAACAGAGGTTACAAGAGAGATTAACAAGTATATTCGTGCTAACAATCTTCAAGATAGTGTGAATGGTCGCAAGATTAATCCTAACCCAGCACTTGCTAAGTTGCTAAAGATTGCTCCTACCGATGAGCTTACTTATTTTAACCTTCAGCGTTTCATGAGTCCTCATTTCCAGAAGTTGAACGCCGCTCCTCTTAGCGAGGCCGCACCCCTAGCCGTTTAAATAATTTAAACATCTTCTTATTAAAATTAAATTAAAATAAAAAATTAAATTAAATTAATTACAAATTATTAAATAATTTGTAATTAATATATATGTTAGGTGGGAAAATATCTGAAAGTTATGTATTTAATAATATATTAAGTATAGGGTATGAGTTGGAGGTATCACATTTAATAAAATTATCTAAAGTATCGAATGATGAAGGTAATGAAGTGTTAATGAATACAGATACATCAAGAGATGATATAGATATTTTAGAATCTGGAGAAATTCCACAGAATAAAGCGGAATTTTATGATATTCGTAGCCAAGAAAAATATGATTTAACTCCAGAAGAAAATCCTTTTATTAATTCATATGATCCTAATGTCAAATTTTATATAACAAATGATATCGCAGAAACGCCTTTTGTTAAGCACTTAGGAAAAATATGTCCGAAAACAGATGATGATGAGGATAAAAATGATATATATGAATATATAACTTCTGATGGCGAAACATATGATATAAATTTTGAATTTTGGTCTGAAGCAAGTAAATTAGATTGTAGTAGTTTTTCAGATGTAGAATGGATAGCAACTTATTATAAACCACCCAAAAGTAGTAATGTTATTTTAAATACTTTAGTTAATGTATTAGAAATTGTTATTTATCATTTAGATCATCTAGTACCTATACAAGGAAATTTATTGTTAAAAAGAGAAGGACAACCAAAAGAAACTGTTGATATGTCTTCTCAAAGTTATTTATTACATATGCCTGATACAAATTTATATTATTTCAAAACTAATGCTGGTACCTCTATAGATAATATAGGAGTAACGATTCAAATGACATTTGGATGTAAAATACAAAATGCTTTTTCTATCATGAAAGAAATATTAAGTCATACTGATTATGCTTATGAATGTTTTTCTGGAACATGTGAAAGAACAAATAATTATTTAAACCAAATAGTAGAGTGTACGAATTTATTATTTAAAAGATATAATGAAACCACAGATTCATATAAATTTGATAAACGTGGTGGTAAATTTTCTATTTTATTAGCACAAGTTAAAGATTATTTTTCATTAATTTTATACAAATTGTATATTTATTATAATTTATTTTTAGGTTCACCTACAAAATATTTTAAAAATAAAGCTGCCTTTAATTTAAGACATACTGGTTATGATTGTTATCTAGAAATAAAAAAGAGTATCATAAGTTATTTTAGTGTGAATGAAACTATAGCTATAAAAATTATTCATAAATTATTTTTAGAACCAGATATTCTTATATCTAAATTATTAGAAGATCCAGGAAATACCCACGTACAAATTGACGCTTTTAATGATTCAACTGATTTAGAAAAAGATTCAGAAAATTATGGAGATCCTGCTTATTCTTTAAAAAGTTATATAACTTTTTTTGAAGATCCTATTATACCAATAAAAGTTAAATCTCCTAGATCTGCTAGATCTGCTAGATCTGCAAGATCGGAAAATTCTCATAGATCTCCACGTTCTCATCGGTCCGCAAGATCTGCTAGATCGGAAAGTTCTCATAGATCAAGTAGTTCGGAATATAATCCTACTATTTTGAATGATTGGTTGGAATATAATTTAATTGATGCTTTTTCGAATAAAATGAAAATAAATGATAATATTGTGTTAATAGAATATAGATCATTTCCAAGAATATTAGATAATTATATTCATACAGTATTACCAAGAAAAAGAAATAAACATATAGGTAATTTAAATATAGGAGTATTAAAAGAATTTGTAGAAAAAGAAAAAAGTACTGGTAGAGGTAAAACAAAAAAATTAAAAAGAAAAAGAAAAGGTAATACAAAAAGAAAAAATAAAAATTGATTTATTTATTCTTATAATTTATTTAATAAAAATGGAGATGAACTTTTATTCTGAAGATATAATCAATACCATTATTGATACGGAAGATATAGAAAATATTGTTGATAAAATAGATACTTTTTATAAACAATTAAAAATTATTTTATCTTATTATTCTTATCAACATATTTCATTAAAATATATAAAAGAAATTTTAAAAGATAGGAAAAACCGAATCGCATTTCATTGTATGGATACTACTTTTGACATGAAAAATTGTCCTTCGTTATTTGTTTATGTATTTGATAAAAATAAAGAAACAAAAGAAATTACTTATTATATATTATTAATTTGTACGAAACAAAAATTTAAAAACTTGGGTTATGCTTCTACATTGTTAAGTGATTTTATTCAACATGCGAAAAATCAAAATAGAAATTATTCAAGAAAAATTATTTTGAGTTCTATCGAATCCGCAGTAACCTTTTATGAAAAATATGGCTTTATATGGACTAGAGAATTGTTAACAGATTATCCAATTTTAATGGAATATGAAAAGTATTCTGAAAAAAAAGAATACTTTATTTTAAAATTGACTCTTTAATAGTTCAAATTGAAATTTTGCCTTTTTAGATTTACCATAACAACGCCCATTCGCGCATTTTCTACTTCCCTTTCTACATCTTTTTTTTGTAGCTAAACGAGACTTTTTTCTTGATATACAAGTTTTTGTCGCACTACATCTTCTTGTTCCTTTGGCACATTTCTTCATAATATTACATAACAAAAAAATATGTTAATTTATTATTATTTATTATTTATTACTTAAGATACAAATAAACGAGCCATATTTCTTACTTCTATTTTATTTTCTTCGGTAGTGAATAAATGTAATATATGTTTATCATCACGAAATCGAATACTATAATCTTGTTGAATATTATTTCTTCCAATTCTTCCTAAAGCTTGGATAATTTTTTCTTGAGTTAAATTTAAATCTTTACTAATATATCCATGACAAAATTGATAATTAGTTCCATAAATATAATCACTTGAAGCAATAATAATATATAATTTTTGTTCATCAGCTAATTTCTTCATTATTTCAGTATACGCAGCATTGTGTTGATTTGTGAATACACCTATTCCTAATAATAACAATACTTTCCAACTATTATCTACACCATTCAAAGACATGATTGAAATAATTGTTTTTTCATCTATATTTGATGTGAATGAATGGGGAGTTTTCACATGAGAAGCCCATTTTTCCAAATGATCTAATTTATTTGGAATATAAACATCATTTAAAGAAGCATATTTAATATAAGTTCTTAATCGTTCAATTTCTGTTGTTAATGCTTGAATAGAACCTTTTTGCTTATCTATTTGTATATCTTTTGTATGTTTTTTACTGGTTTTCTTCTCTGTATCTTCTTCTTTGCTTGTTGATTCTTTTAATTGATCTTCCAAATCTTTTTCTAAATCAGAAATTTTTTCATTCAATTTATTATTAAAATCTATTTTTTGAATTAATTCTGTCATGATACTAGAACTAATATTACATTGTTGAATACTAAACTTTGCTACTTTTTCTATATTTTCTGCTAAAAAGATAGTTGGACCATCTGTTAAAGTATACGCATCTTTTGTAGTAATATAAATTCCACAATCCGCTTTTTCTTCTTCTACTTCTTCATGTAAAGAAAGTTTTTTTGTTAAAGGTTTACCCAAACAACTTTCACTGTCAGGACCAACACTTAATGATTTTATTATTTTATTGCTTTTTATATCAATAGAATGATTAGGAATAATTCTCTTTTCTTTCGTCATTTTTATGTGAATAAATAATGAGCCCCATTTGCCTGAAAGGATATTATTTAATACATTCAAATAATACAACTTAATTGAAATCATTGATATGTCTTCTACTTGAGTGAATATAGAATTTATTTTTAAATGAGAAGGAATATAATTATCTTCATTCACAAGTATCAAAAATCTAGATATCTCTCTTAAATCAAAATATCTTAATAAAGTTAAATAATTTTCACAATGCTTAACTGTTTTTTTAATATCATTGTAATCTTCAAACAACATATGTGGCAATACTACATAACCATTATTATTAATTAATGGGATACTCTTTTTACAATCATGACTTGTAATATTCACAACTTCTGAATTTGGAAACCGCATTTGAAAATCCATGATTGTATCTGTTAATTCTTTTTCTTTTGGCAATGTTGCTGAAGATAATACAATATTTGGAATAATATTTTCTTTCCAATTGTTATGAATTATTTCATGAAATGGATGTTCTTCTTTATCTAATGTAATCTCAGGCTCATCCCAATATGTAATTATTTGTTCTTTTGGATTAAATGCCAACATATAATACATTGCCGGTAAATAAGATTTAATATCACATATCATAATTTCTACCTTATCACCTACTGTATTATCTACTTTTTTACCTATTAAATTTTTTGTACGTATAAATTTACCTGTTCGATCGCTTTTTAAAAATTGCGAAGCAGCGAAATAATGTAATTTTATTTCTTCTGTACTAGAACAACCAAAAGCAAATGCTACCTTCTTATGAATAGAAATGGCTGATTTTGCCAATGCTAATCCTACATGTCTAGCAGCACATACAAAGATAATTTTGTATTTTTCTGATAAACCAATAGGAGTTAATGTTTTTCCTGTACCTGTAGGAGCAATATACAAAACTAATTTGGATGTATCTGATTCTTTATTAAATAAGGAAAATATTTCTTTCTGATGATCGTACAATTGTTGGTCGCTATATTTTATTAAATCGTTATTTTTTTCTAATAAATCATAAATATTTTTAATTAAATATGTGTAATTTATTTTTTCTTCAAATGTTTTTAAAACATCTTTAATAAATTGAATTAGAATTGGATTCAAGTTATGAACTTTATAATTTATTAATTTTATTAAAGTATAATATATTATCATCCACTTTCTTTCTTTTTTATTTTTTAATAACTTTTCCATGTAATCCAACAAAATAAACTCATAAATTGGTTGTTTAGCCATTAAAGTTTCATTCTGTTGTATTCGAATCTTATCTGCTGATTTAATTGTTGGTTTTTTACTTAATACTATTTTACATGTTAGTGAATTATCTTTTTCCAATGAATCTACCTTTGGTTTTAAATATTTTATGAATAAAAACTCAAACATTACTTCTGTAGCCTCTACTTTTAAAAATGAGAGTAATGATAAATGATAATTAACAGAAATATTTGGATTTAAAAATCCATTTTTAATTAATTGTAAAATCTTTATTTCTGATTCCGAACTAGGAATTTCAATAGATTCCCATTCACTCTTGATTAGTTGTGTTTGATTCAAATCCATCTTGCTTATTATACTATTCTATTTTGTCTTTAGACAATTTCAATTTTAAAATAAAGAATCTTATTAAGCTGGAATAAAATCCATAGGTCTATCTTCATAAATATGTAAATCTCCCAATTTTACAAATCCTAATGCTGGTATAGCATAATAATTATCTGTAGGTATTAAAGGCATCATTAATAATTCCAACGCATTTTTCATTTCAATAATATTATTGATTGTTTTTGATTTAGCCGTATATTTATCACCCAACTTTTCTTTTGTTCCATATTTTTTGTTCTTTGGATCTGGTACTCCTACCCCGTATTTAACCTTTTGTAATAATTCAAATAAATTATAAGCTTCTTGATTAATTGTATCTTGAGTCCATTTTTCAGTTAGTATTTTTACTGAATTCGCATATCGTAAATCATGACTAATATTATTTTTTGCTTTATTAATGAACGCAATTGAATTCGCAAAAAAAGCATGTCCGTACATTTTTCCACAATGTTTATTACTATCATTACATTGAGGTGTAGTACATAATTGTTTATATATTTGATCGCTATTATTTGTAGCATCATATTTATAAAATGATCTTCCATAATCAATAATTTTAGGTAGATATTGAGAATAAAACGCAAATTTACCTCTACCAGTATGGTAATGATATTTAATATAACCTCTATTATTTGGCATATATAATAATACATTATCACTATGTAAGTCAAAATGTGTAAAGTTATCTCTTAAACAATACAAGGCAAAATATACTTGATATAGTATATACATAATTTCATACTGGATAGTATGCCTGTCAATCTCATTAAATATAGGTCTATTACCTATACTCATCAGATCTCTAATAGTTTTTGGTTGATTAATATGTTCGATTAATAAGCAATTTAAATGATTGGTTGGATTACATGTTAATGATGCTAAGTCTGGATTTTTTAAATTAATATTTTCTACTGGAGATAATAATTTTTTAAATTCTTGGACTGTTAAATTAGCAGTTTGCATACATTTATTTAAATCTGCTTCAGTATGATATTTTAACAATCCATATGTTTTTACAAAATTTGGAAATCTAGTTAATATTGTATTCATATACATTCCAGCTAAATATTCATAAAAGAGAGCATCCGCTGTAGTAGCACGTTGTGATTTTAAAATCGCATAGGATTTATATTTAGCACGTTGATATATTATTTCTTTAATAAACCCATTCACAGAGGCAGCTCCTATTGTCTTCACTGGAGAAATAGCATATTCAAAGGTAGTAAAATTATTAAAAAATTCACTAATATTTTTTTCTTCTTTTCCTAAAGCTAAACAAAATCCTGAATTAGAACATATAGTATTTAAATATACAGCTTTTCTTTTGAATTTTGTTTTAAACATAAATTTATGAATAATGTTAGCTTTTAATGCTTTATTTTCTGCGGAAGTTAGTTCAGGAGATACTGGAGCTGGAGTTATAACACTATTTCTTTTTGTTTTATTATTCAGAATTTTCATATTTCGTTGTATAACTTTTGCTGCTTCATTCACTCTATTTTTATTTGTTATTTTTGTTTTTATAACACAATCTTTATTTAATTTATATTTTGTCATATTTAAACGACAAAATTCTCTTTTTTTCCCTATATTGTATTTACATCTTCTTGTTGTATTACATTTTGTTTGTAATAGATTTCTACAAAGTGAAAAGCATCTTTTAGACATATAAATAAATGATAAAATAAATTATTTAAGAACAAATTATTATTTTTATAATGATTATTTCATGCCCTCATTGTAAAGAATATATAGAGATAGAAAAGATAAATTGTGGTATTTTTAGACATGGTGTATTAAAAAACAATGGAGAACAAATTCATCCACATAGTTCTGAAGAATTATGTAATTTTTATATACAAAACAATAAAATTTTTGGTTGTGGTAAACCTTTTCAAATAATAATTACTTCAGAAGATAATTATGAAATTCAGATTTGTGGTTATATTTAATATTTTATTTAATTCTTTATAGCATGACTGATAAAAAAACTATTTCTATTAATCCAGAATTATTCAAAATTAGTAATAATAAAACAAAAAGACAAAAAACTATTATTCCAACCATATCTTCATCATTAAAAAATAAATTTTTAAAAAAAGTAGCTAACTCAAAAAATGATAAATTAAAAAATAAAAAATTATTCGTACAAGATCCATTAGAAAATAATGAATTTGAAAAATCAATACAATATATTTCAGACTTAATACATGATGAAAAAAAAGAAAATCTTTATAACAAAAGTATTAAACAGCCTACAGAACAACCTATTATTCCTGTCATGACAGAATTATCAATGGAATTACAAGAAGAAATTATACCTGAACCTATATCTAATTCTACTATATCATTAAATTATAAAATAGATAATGAAGTTGGTTATGGATGTTTAAAAAATGGTCTAAAGCCCAACTACCGAACTTGGATTAAAACAAAAAAAAATAATTGTTTAGAAGAAAATACAAAACCTATCAAACCAACATTTATACAAAATAATCCTACATCATTACAAGAAATACCAATAAGAGAAATACCATTACAAGAAATACCATTACAAGAAATACCAATACATAAAAAACAAATTATACAAAAAGAAGTTGTATCTATACCAAAAGAACAAACAATTAAAAAAACAATTAAAAAAACATATACTTTAGGAAAATCAAAAATGTATAGAAAAATAGGTTTATTATTAAAAAATAAAACAATTAAACAAAAAGTATTAGACGCACAAAAAGAATTAAAAAAGACTGATATAAAAAGTATAAAAAAATATTTAGTAGATAAAGGATTAATAAAAATTGGGTCTAATGCTCCAGTAGATGTATTAAAGGAATTATATGAAAACGCAAAATTAACAGGTGAAGTAAATAATTCAAATAAAGAAACCTTGCTGTATAATTTTATAAATGAAAAAGAATAATATTTGATTAGAATAATGGAGACAATAAAATATAAACTTTCAAGAAAAAAAAAAGAATTCTTACAAAATATGCAAGAATATTTAGATACAAAATTATATTTTTATGGAAGTATTCAACGTTTTGATTATATTGATAATATAAGTGATATTGATATTTGTATTTTTACAGATAATATGGATTCTACTATCTTATCTTTACAGCAATATTTAAATGTAGAAAAAAAACATATAAAAAAATTTTATATTAATTCAAAAGAAAGAAAAATAATGGGTGGATACAAAGTGTTTTATAAAAATACTTTTATAAAAACAGAAATTTCTATTTATGAAACAAAGAATAAAGAAGAGGTATTACAAGATTTCATTAATACAATTTATATGCCTTATTTTTATAGTATTATTTTATTAATTTTAAAATATATGAATAGTGTAATACCTATTCCTTATCATACTTTAAAACATAAAATAATTAATTTATATAAAAAAGAACCGAATACTTATTTTTTTGTAACATTAGAAAATAAATAATCTTGGGCTATTATATATGGCTCGTTCAAAGAAATCTTCCGTTTTAACAAAATCAAAAAAAATTTTAAACTCCAGTATAAAAGATATGAATAGCTTATTTAGAAAAAGTAGTAATGCTATTTTAGGTTTAGCAAGTAAAGGTTTTAAAACATTAAAATCCAAAAGTAAAAAATCTCGAAAATCTAGAAAGTCTAGTAAACATTAAGAAGTAATAAAAATATTACCTTTTACTTTTTTTATTTTTTTTTTATTTTTATGAATATTGTCATGACATGATTTACATAAATTCATTAAATTAGCTAGATGATTTTTATGAAATATATTTTGATCTGTTTTTATAACACCTTTTTTATTGGCTGTTTTTTGATATTCTAAATGATGTACTTCATCACATGGTTGTATCCCACAATTTTCACATAAATTTTTAATTTTTTGTGAATTGTATTGGGATGTTTTTTTTAATAATATACTATTTGATTCTGGATGATATTTTAATCGTATATTATTTGCTAGTTCTAAAAAATCTTGAGGAAGCATTAATGATTTACATACTTCTAAGCCATACATATTATTTCCTGGACCTTTTTTTACTTTTCTATCATATATTAATTTTTCTTTTTCTTTATCATAAAACACTTCCATGTGATTTAATGATAAATTTTCTAATGAAGTAATTTCTTCCATTTGAATAATCTCATGATAATGTGTAGCAAAAATAAATGAAGATTTTTTATCATATAATTGTTTTATACCAGCTAAAAATATACTAATTGCGGAAACACTTTCTGTTCCAGAACATAATTCATCTCCTAATATTAAACTATTTTTATCTGCCATTCTTAATATAGTTCTTAACTCTGACATTTCGACCGCAAATGTTGATAATCCTTTGAATAAATTATCGTTTCCTATAATTCTAGTGAATATAGATTTATACGGACAATATATCATGTTCGTACAGGGTACAAACATTCCACTTTGGGCCATTAAAATCGCTATACCAATTGATTTAATTAAACTTGTTTTTCCTACCGCATTTGTACCATATAATAACATTCCTTGTTGTGTTGAAATTCCTAAATCTATATCATTTGCTACATAAATTTCTTCTGTTTGAAAATGTTCTATTAATAAATGACGAATATTGGAGATTTTAAAAAAGGATTGTTCGGAAGATTGAATGCTTGGTTTTGTTAAATGAAATTTTTGTATATTATACATATGGCACCATAAAATATCTATTTGTGTAATAAATTGAATTAAACAATCTAAAGATTTATAAAAAGGCCCAAACTTTTTTATAAATTGTGAATATACACGTTGAATATGTTCTTTTATTTTATTTTTTAAATAATGGATATTTTTACATAATTCGTTAATTTGGACGTGATAAATAAATTGATTGGTTGAAGTTTGCTTATGAAATTCCAAAGAGAATTTTTCTAAATCTAGTACAAATTCTTTTTGTATTTTATCATAACTAGATAAATAAGACAATACAACTTTTTTATTTTTTAATAAATCTTTTAAAATCTTTGATCTTCTATTTGTTATAGATAATGAATAATTATTTTTTTCTGTTTCATGAATTTTAATATATTCTGTCTCTTTTTTGCTTTTTTCATAATTTGCTAATAAATCATGAAAATACATTTTACATACATTTAATTTATCATATGATTCTTCTATAATTCTCGTTTCATTATCCAAATCTTCATCTATATTTTGTAAAATAAAATTTGTATCAAAAGATGAATATTGATCGCAAGTAGAAATTATATTTATATTTAAATTGGATTTTATATAATCGGTTATTTGGACTATATATTCTTTTAATAAATGAAAATCTGGAAGAAATTGTAAATAATCCCACAAGATTTTGTTTTTTTCTGCTTTTTCTATTATTTCTTGTATAATAAAACTATTCTCATAAATCATATAAAAAGTTTTAGGTGGTATTTTTTGTAATAATATTTGTCTATTGATTTTTTCTAAATCTTTCATTTTTGTTAATTGTAATTGGATAAAGGAATATTCTTCTTCATTATTTAATTTTAATAAACTCTCTAATAAATTATATTGTCTATTTAATTTGTCTACATCATTCAATGGATTTAAAAAAATATTATTAAACTTTCTTTTCCCCATATTTGTTTTACAGTTATTTAATAAATTTAACATACAAGAATACTTACCTTTACAGTTGTCATCTTNTAAAATATTTAACTGTTTTAAAGAATGATTTGCTAAAATTAATCGTTGGTTGTTGTTTTCAAATATAGGTTCTTGAATCTTATATACCAAATGAGGGTTGTGTAAAAATAAAAAATCTAGTAAAAAACAAAATGCTTGAGTAGCAAAGATAACATGAGAATAAGGTTCAATAAAAGAAGAAAAATCTTGAATAGGAAAAAATTTCATTAATATTTCTTTTTGATAAATTTGTTTTTCACAATTAATAACTTTTTTATAATTGATAGATTCTTTGTCATCTTCTAATGAAATAATATGATTTGTTTTTGACTTTAAATGAATAAACTGAATAATATTTTGAATTTCTTGAGAAGATAAATTATGAATAAAAATAGTTTCACTGGGATTATAGATAGAAATATATCTTTCTAATTCATCGAATGTTGTAGGACTCGCATAATAAATTTCTTGAAATTCAAACAAGGAAGAAATTCCTGTGAAAATATCTATACATGCTAATCCTATATATATCATTTTGTTGATTTTATAAATCCATATACAAATACTATGATTTGAAATATTTTCTGTGTTTTGAGTATAAAAATAACTTCCTGGAGAATAAATGTTCCTTACACTTCTTGTTGTATTTTTTTCTGGAGCATCTTGTACGATCTCTATTACTGTGAAACCTTTATCTAATACTTTTTTTACATATTTATCAATTAAAAAATCTTTAAATCCTGCCATAACAATTTGTTTTTCACCTACACAAACATTTTTTTCTACAATATTTAAATCACAATATAAAGCAAATAGTTCTATTTTACTTCCTATAATTTTATCTTGTGATTTTTTTCCATATACTTCATAAAAAGATCCAACTTGAATAAATACAAGTGTATTTTCACCATATTCTTTTATGTAATTTTCTGTTTTTATAAAATAATCTTGTATTAATGCCATTATATAGTATAACGTTTTATATTTATGTTAAAGAAATAATTTTATTATATAAATACAATATAAATGAAAGAATTTATTAGTTCTCATATCGTATTGGTTTCTATTATATTGTATATATTCTTTTTCACATTAATACTAATTTATAAACCACATTTTTTTTATAATGATGATGGTAGTTTAAAACAATTTGGTATAGGTTATAAAAATAAAACAATTTTACCTATTTGGTTATTTTTTATTATTTTAGGAATTTTATCTTATTTATTTGTTATTTATTATTGTGCTTGGATGAGTTTTTCTTAACCGTTCATAAATGTTAAATTTAATTTTGAATTATCTAAATCCTCTTGTACTTTTTTATCATAATTAGCTTTATTTTCTTGTACTTGAGCGGGTGTTAATTCACAAGGAAAAGAGTATACATACAATGATATTATTGAAATACATAATATTCCAGACCATAACAACCAACAACCTTCTCCAATATGATCTCTTTGGACTACCCAATTTAATAATTCTTGTTTTGATTCATCATTATACATAGATGGTTTTGAGCTAGATTTTAATGATTCCCAAATTTTTTCAAAATTTCCGGGAACCATAGAATTAAATAATAATCCTTTATTGCTAATAATATCTCTTACAACAGTATCATGAGTAGGATTTTCTGTATCTAATAAATCATCTATAAATTTATTTTGTTTGTGTCCGTAAGTATAATAATAACCTATAACATCTGAAAATGCGGATTTAAACCCTGGATTTGACATTAAAATGATTTTTGTTCCTAAAAATATCAATATCCATATTAAAATAGGATAAATGATAACTCGAGATATATTCGAACATCTACTCATCATTACACTAAAAATTATAATTAATTCTAGACAAATTATACCTAATAAAAAATACATTGATCTTATTAAATCTTTGGATTGATATTGAGAAAATGTTTCATTCACATTATATTTAACACAAAAATAAGTTAAATAAAACAAAATACCAAAAAATAATATCATATATTGATAATATTCGCCAGTACTATCCATATTAAATAAATATAAATTAATTTACCATTTTTTTTTCATTAGCTTTTTATTATAATGAAACCAAATTTAATTGAACCGGAAGCAAAACATTTTTTTAAAACTACTTTAAAAAAATGTATTACAATAAAAAGTAATTATCATAATTTATTGGTAAATGTATTTTTGTTTTGTTTTTTTTCTTTTATATTATTCTTTTTTTTATGGTATCACTACAAAGGAAAATTATCTTTAGTCGAAAAAAAAGAAAAAGATAATAAAAAATTCAAATATATTATTGACAAAATACAAAAATATAAAACAGATAAACTAAAAGCTCAACAAGAATTAATTACAGGTCTTCCTCGGTGGGAAAATGAATACGAAATATTAAATAAAAAGATTGTATAGCCATATATAAATGAATGAATTTGATGAAAAATTAACAAAATATTATACTTTAAAAAATAATTATCTTGAAAATATAGAAAAATTAAAAACACAGTTATTTGATAAAGATAAATTATCTAGAAAAGAAAAACAAAAATTATTTTTAGAAAAAAAACCAAAATGTATCAATTGCCATCGAAATGTAGGAACTATTTTTGAAATTAAAACCAATGAATTAACAAAAACATTAAAAGCTACATGCGGTGATACACAAGAACCTTGTCCTTTACATTTAGAATTAAAATTGGGATACTATTTGTTATATACTCAAGATTTTAAAAATGCTACAGAAAAAATATCCAAATTAAAATTAGAAATCATTTTATTAAAAAATAATTTATTATTTCATTATGGTAATAAAATAAATCTCATGAAAAAATTTAATGAATTAAAAGAAGAATTAACTTCTGAAATCGAATTATATGACTTCACGTTATCTCAATATCATAAATTTTTAAACATAAAAGAAAAAGAAAGTATTAATAATCAATTGATATTAGATATACAAAGCGCTGTGGAATTCTTTCAAACCAAATGTAAAGAATATTCTATTCTTCCTACTCGCTCTTTACTTGAGGAAATCATTACTATTTATATTCAACAAATATTACCATTAATTGAAGAAAAACACAGAAATAATTATCATTTAATAAAAACTATATATACTATTGAAAATATTGAAATGATGATCGAAGCACCAGAAATTATTCATTGGGTTGAAGGTCTACCCGCTAAAAAACAATTAAAAAAAGAAAAAACTGAAGAACCAAAACCAAAAAAAAATAAAACTGTTAAGATATTAACGGAAGAACAACTTGTTAAACCAATTAAACCTAAAAAAATTGTGAAAAAAAAAATAGGAACAATTCAATTACAAGAAGAAGCAAAAGGAGAAGCTGAAGAAGAAGAAGAAGAAAAAGAAGAAGAAGAAAAAGAAGAAGAAGAAAAAGAAGAAGAAGAAGAAAAAGAAGAAAAAAGAAGAATACAAATCATGGAAGATAAAAATACTTTTCATGTTGGAACGACAGATTATCCGGACGACTACTTTCATCAAGAAGAAGAAGATGAGGAAGATTTTGAGGATGATGAATATGAAAAGGAACCTATTATAATTGGAGATTTGTTTGATGGGAATTTAAATGAAGAAAAACTTTAATATTTATTTATAATATGAATATACATAAATATATTGATATAAAGTATTTTATTATTAGTTTTGCTATTGGATTATTTTTTGTTTATATTTTAGGTCCTGAAAAAAAGATAGTTTATATTTATCCAAATCCGAATAATATAAAAGATTTTGTAGTGAAAGATAAAACAAATAGTTGTTTTCAATATACAGCAGAAGAAGTTTCTTGTCCTGTGAATCCTTTATTAATTAAACAAACACCTATTCAAGATTAAATATCTTCTTATAGTATGAAATTTGAAAAATTTGTAAATAATAAAACAGGTAAAATTGTAGGATCTATTCTTTTAGGTTTTGGGTTAGCTACTTTATTTAGGCAAGCTTGTAAAGGAAAAAAATGTATTATAACAAAATCTGTTCCCATGAAAGAAATCAACGATCAAATTTACAAATACAATGATAAATGTTATAAGTATTCTTCTACTCCTGTGAAATGTGAAGCACAAAATGTATTAATTGCGTAAATTTAATAAAGATCAAATATGAATACATACTATGTCTAATACAACTAATTTATTTGAACTTCCTGGAAAACCAAATGAGACCGAAGCCTCTATAAATATTCCCTCTTCTAATAGTATTCCTCCTTTAGATTCCAACACTATTCACAGTTTAGTAAATGGACTACAAGAAATTAGTGAATCTGGACTAACTCAATTACCTTCTAGAGATATTACTATGAATACAGATCAAATTGTTATTGATGAAAAATTACAACCAAATTATATTCCCAGCCCAGCTATTAAAAATTATATTCCTCATGAAGATCTTAAAAATATTGTTGTTAAAGAAAAAAATACCCATTTGTTAGATGACTATTTTACTGAGTTCCACTCAACGATTATTTTAATTATTTTATATTTTATCTTTCAACTTCCTATTATTAAAAATAAATTATATGTTTTTTTACCAGTATTATTTAAACACGACCACAATTATAATTTGAAAGGATTAATTTTTATGAGTGTTTCTTTTGGTTTTTGTTATTATTTATTAATGAAAACTATTGAGTTAGGTAATTATTTTTAAACTTCTTTAATATCCTGAATTACATAAAAGGCAAACACAGAAATAAGTTTTTGTTGAAAGTATTTTTTTAATATGTGATGCCCGAACTCGTACAAATCATAATTATGACTTACGTAATAAATATATCGATAATCTTTTTTGTCATAAAATTCATACGCAGTATATCCACTAATTTGTTCTTCTTCCAAAATTTCATTTTCTTCTTCCGGTTGAACCCGCAATTCGATTTTTTTTTGATCTTTCAAAATGAAATCGTATGAAATGAGTGAATCAAATGGATATTCTTCATGATAGACCACATCCCCATGATTTGTCATTGCTTCAATGATTAAATTGCTTCCTCTCAACGATAAATTTGCTTCTGTTAAAATAACTGTTGTTTCCTTACCTCTTAAATATTTTCTTTCCAATTCGTTCGCTTCGACTCTTTGTGAAATAACCATCATAAAAATGATAATTGTCGCGTAAATAAAATAATTCATTCTTCTCGATTCTCAAATATACTTTCTATTTTATATAAAAAAAGAATTTCAATTTTTTTTATATAAACTTATATTTGTATTACTTAAAATAACTTATTAACTTTCTTTTTCTTTTTCTTCTTCATTCAATAATAAAAGAGCCAAGGCTGAATAATTATGTAAATCTAATAAAGTATCTCTCAAGCTTTCATCATTCACTAATTGGACGTTTTTGTTGCTAATGTTTAAACATCTTAAAATTTTGTCTTCTGTTCTTGTTAAGACACCAATTAAACCAAATTTTTTATAAGCTTCGCCATAATCAGAATTTTTTTTACGAAATGTTTCTAGTCCTTCATTTTGAACTCTCTTAAATTTTTCTACTGTATCCATTATACAGTTATTCCTAATACTTTTAAATTATTTATTTTATGTCGTAATAATTCTTCTACTACTAGCATTATCTTTTTCTTTTTTGTCTTCTTCATCTACTGAGGTTTCTTTCACATCCAAAATATTTTCTTCTTTACTTAATAAATCTTCCATTGTTTCCGTCATGTTTCCTTTTGCGGAGTCATTAATTTCTTGCGATTCATCTTGAAAATCAGGAGAAGCTTGTTGTCTTACTGGAGGTAAATATTTTACATTATCTATTTTATATCCTTTCATATAATCAGGTGCTTGATACACATCCTTTAATGTATCATCTCTTAATACCATATAATTCTCTTTATCAGAGGGAGTACCATAATTAATACTTTCATCATCCAATCTTGGTGCTTGATAACCTTTCATATAATCAGGAACTTGGTATTCATCACCTGGAGTTCCATATTTTATACTTTCTATATCACCTTCTACAGCTGGACTATAAGGAGCCATAGGTGGACTTTCACCTTCTTCATCTGGAGCCATAGGTGGACTATAAGCATTCAAAGCAGGACTATAAGGAGCCAAAGCTGGACTTTTATAATCTTCATCTATTTCTCCAGTTGTATAACTGGGAAGTAATTGAATAGGAGATTTCAATATTTGATATTCTTCTTGTTCTGCTTGTTTATATTCGAAATGTTTTGTTTCTTGAGTAGAATATTTTTCAGCATCCATTTCTTTCTTCTTTTTCAATGTCTCTTCTTTGAATGATTTAATAACTTTATCTAAATCTTCATTTGGTTTATTCAATAATTTATTAATATTATTGGAATATGACATACTAACAAATTGATCGATATTATCTTCAGTAATAAGACGCATTTGAATATTCATTGCTAATACTTCTTGTATTAATAATTTTAACGCATATGGTATCCGTAAAATAGAAAAATTTCTTCCAAATCTACTTACATTATTCAAATGTAAACTTTTATTGTCTACACCTTCCTTGAATACTAATGGACCATCTACAAAGGGACTTAAAAATAAATTTAATGAAGGGTTATATACAGCTACACAACCTGAAATATTACATACAGCCATGTAATATTCATCACTTCTTTTCATAAATGAATCATTTAAAAACTTGGAAGCACCATGAGCGATAATCGCATCTTTTTCCATTTCTCCTATTCTTAAACCTCCATCATTACTTCTTCCTTGGACGGGTTGTCTAGTTAAAGCTGTATTAGGGCCTTTCGCACGGTAATTAATTTTATCTTTCACCATATGTTTTAAACGCAAATAATAAGTAGGCCCAATAAATATTTCTGATTGAATCATTTCTCCAGTCATTCCGTTATATAACATTTGATTACCACTTGAATGATATCCTACATCATTTAACATTTTACCATATAGTTTTGTATTTGGACCTTTTATCGAAAACGCTGTGCTATCACCAAATCCTCCATACATAGAACAAACTTTACCAAACAAACATTCTGTTAATTGACCGATAGTCATTCGAGAAGGTAAAGCATGAGGATTAATAATTAGATCTGGCCTAACACCATCACTTGTGAAAGGCATATTTTCTTCAGGAATAATTAAACCCAATGTTCCTTTTTGTCCTGCGCGACTTGCCATTTTATCTCCTAATGCTGGAACACGATCTTCACGAATTCTTACTTTTGCTAATCGTTTTCCTTCTTCATTTTCAGTAATAAAAGATTTATCTACAAATCCCAATTGGCCTTTTTTTGTAAATACAGAATTATCAGTCATGACATTTTGGTTATCGCTCGTCGTTGTAACCTTTCCTATAATTGCTATCTTGTCATGAATAGGAGTATTTTCTTTTACTAATCCTTTATCATCTAATAAACTATAATCATATCCAGGTTTTAATCGTGAAATATTTTTTCCTGGAACCATTATTTCTGTAAATAAACTTTTTATTTGCACTTCACCTGTATTTTCTATTTCTTCATCCGCTTCATAAGTTGTATAGTACGTTGTCCGAAATAAACCTCTTTTAATTGAACCCTCATTAATTAAAATAGCATCTTCTACATTATATCCTGAATAACACATAATCGCTACTGTTGCATTATTTCCATAAGGTTGTTGTTCGTGATTAATATATTCCAAATAACGAGATTTTATTAAAGGTATTTGCCCGTAATTTAATACAACCGCCATCTTATCCATTCTCAATGTATAATTTGTATGATATAAAGATACCGCTTGCTTACTTTGACCGCATGAAAATACATTTCTTGGTAATTGATTGTTTTCAGGATAAATAATACAATTACCCAATACTCCCAACATTAACGATGGTTTCACTTCAACATGAGTATAATATTTATTATTTTCTACTAGCGTTTCATTAAAAGCAATCAAAGCGGATTCTTCTTCTACCACATCAATGTATTCTATTATACTTTGATTTTTTATCAATGTTTCTATTTTAACTTCTGTCTCATACAACTCCTTCACTTCATAAAATAAATTATTCTTTAAAGAATAATTTTTATCCTTTTTTTCCAAAGTACCTGAAACAATTTCTACCCATGTTAAATCTTTTTCTGCTTTTTCATAACTTATTTTGCCCTTTTCTATATAATAAATAGGTCTTACTAATCTACCACTATCTGTATAAATATAAACACTATTTTCTTGTATTTGAAAACTTACACTTATATAAATTGGTATTAATCCTGTTCTTTTATACAGTTTTAATTTGTTTGTTAATAAAATAGGCTCTTGAGTTATACCTAACCAATTACCATTTACTAATATCTTAGTAGATTCATACAAAGTATTATTATTACATTGTCCGATTAATTGTAAATCTGTTTCCTCTTTTAACCATTCTATGATAGGAAAAGAAGAAACTTGACTTGTTATAGATGCCATAATGGTTAAATGTTTATGAAACCCAATATTACCACCATCAGGTGAATCTAATGGATCAATATATCCCCATTGTGTATTGTTTAATAAACGTGGTTTTACAACTTTAGAAGTACTATCCATAGGTAAATTTATTTTTCTCAAGTGAGACATGGAAGTCATCCAAGATAATCGATTTAAATCTTGGACGATTCCTTCACGTTTTGTATGTACGTCTGAGCCCCAATTTCCTTTAAAGCCTTTTCGAATTCCTTTTTCTACGATTCGTTCTTGAAAGAAAGTTTTATAATTGTTTTCAATCAATAAAAGAAAATTTTCATTTTCATAATTGATTTTACCAAAATAATATGTTTTTTCAATTAATAATTTAATATGCTTTTGTTGTATTAAATAATATTCACGAAATAAGTCTGATAACAAATCTCCAGAAACTTCTATTCTTTTATACTTGAAACTATCTCTATCTGTAGTTTGTTCTATCCCAGTAAAGACTCTTAATAACTTATTCACCATATAACCTAAAAAATAAGCCTTGTTTAAAAAATTTAACTCGCCTAAATGAGGTAAAAAGTAATTCATTAATATATCATAAACACTGGATAATGTACCTCGTTTTGTAAAACTAGATATATATTGTAATGCTGCGATTTGAGAAAATACCATATTTGCATCATGAATACTTGGAATAAACAAATCAATATAACTTTTATTTTCTTGTAAATTTAATAAACAAGTCTCAATAATTTGTTTATCACTTAAAATTCCTAACGCGCGCATAACAATAAAAAAAGGAATAGGCTTACGCACATTTGGAATAAAAACAAGAATTTGATTATTAGAATAAGTATTACTTGGGCGCATGATTTTAATAGAAGTTGTTCGTCTGGGTTTTGAAGCGTCTTCCGATACAGAACGAATTTCTACAGAATAACTATAAATATCGTTTTTATTCATTTTTTTTGTATACAGAATATTGTTCGCAAATTTTTCTTGGCTAACAATAACCTTTTCTTTTCCATCTATAATAAAATAACCTCCCAAATCATTTAAACACTCACCCATATTGTAAACAACTTCCTTGGGTAATTTATTTAAAATACATAAATTAGAATACAACATGATAGGAATCTTTCCTAAATAAATTTGGTCCAGTGTTATCGTATGTTCTTTTCTTTCTTCTTCTATAAAATAAACAAATTCTACTAATACATCTATATGAATCGTAACTCCATAATTCATATTTCGTAATCTTGCGTTATTTGGATACATAAAATGAGAACGATCATCATCGTAAATGATAGGTTTACCATAATAAATTTTATCTCCTTCTTTTCCTCCTAAATATAACGAACATTCATTACGATTCAAAACTTCTACTTCAATTTCTTCTAAATCCTTGTCTTTTTTTAATTCGTTTTGTTCTATAAAACGAATGGGATTATTTTCTTTTAGTATTTTGCTAATACCTGTGGATATAAAATTGTTATAAGAATCCAAATGGTGTGCTATTAAATTATAAGGATTTTCTTTAAAATATTTATCTATTATTTTCCAAGATATCTCTTCCATATTTAATTATATAATGAATATTTATTATTTAATTAAATTTACTTTATAATTAAAACATAGCAGCAGCTAAATATAAAAAAATGATTATAAAAGGTAAAAATACCAAAATCCATGAAATTACAGGATAACCATCACGGCAAATTAAATTTAATATCCAAGTCCATAATAAAATAAAGGTTAATTTAATAACAAATACCAGGGTTGTATTTATAACATTCACAGAATATTTCCCTAAAACAATTTTATTATGATTATTTAAATTGGTCCAAATACCCCAAATTAAAGCAATAATTGCTACAACAAAATAAAACAAGGCTGGCGCACATAAGCTACTTATTTTACGAGGAAATGCCATATATTAATAGAAAAGAAATTATTTTAATTATAAGGTAGAGGATTTGTTAGACTTGGTTGAGAATAAGGGGCGGGATTTACTGGCATTTTTGCTGTTGTTAAAGAACTTGATAAAGTTCCAAAATTATACTTTAATCCTTGATATAAATCAACAACATCCGAAGGTAATAGTCTTCCACCTTTTTTTTGTTTTTTTCTTCCACCTTTTATATTTGAAGATAAACTATTATAACCTATCATTGTTTTATATGGATTTAAAGTATACCAATTCCCATTATGTTCTTCCGGCCATTGCGATGGTTTAGGACCCCATGGCGTTCCTACAAATCCTGTTGGGTTTAATGATATTTGTCCTCCTCTTTTTTTTCTTGTCATTCTTCTTTTTTTATTTATTCTTTTTTTTGTTCTCTTCACCATATAATAATAAAATATTAATTTATATCTACATGTGTTAACATTATTGTTCTACAACATATTTTTTTAAATTGTAATTCATCCAAGGTTCTTCCTTCAATGGATTTTTTTGTATTCGCATGAGTTAAATATACGATTTTATCTGTACTTTGATTGTTTTTCATCTTTTCTTCTCTTACTTTTTCTTTGTAAGCTTCATACTTATCTGCTAAAGTATTTCCACATGTGAAACATTTGATAGGAATTGGCATTATTATAATTAATTATTTTATATTTAACTTTTTATTTCAATTTTTATTTGTTTTTGTATTTTTATGTTATTTATATAACTTTTTTAAATAAGCATAAATAAAATTTTAATTTATAGATCCATATATCCACCCAGTTAAAATATATTTATCGTTACTAATAGGAATACATCCTCTATGGTGATATACCCAACAAGCAGGAAAAATTAATAAACTACCTCTTTTAGGTTTAATTTTAATCATATTTAAAAATTCAGTTTCACCACCTTCATCAACATCATTTAAATACCAAAGATAAGTAAGCATTCTAAATTTATTATTTTCTAAATGAAAATCATTATGATATTTATAAAATCCTTCATTTATCACATATTTTTGTATTTGAAATCCAGTATCATTTAATTTGTTGTATGGATGAATAAATGTTTCTTTGCTATTATTAATGTCAATAAAATAAGTATGTAATTTATCATGTAATTCATTGTAAATATCTTGGTCTAAATTAGGCTCATATATTTTCCAAATATCTGAACCTAAATCTTTTGTATTTTTGAAATTTTTATCAACACCTTTTAGCATTCGTCCATCACTAGTTGATTCGTTCGTTTCTAATATAGTAATAAGTCGTTCACATATATTTTCATTTAAACTATTTTTATAAACCTTTATAAATTCCATTTTAATAATAAAGAAATATGTTTTTAATTATATTTTATAATAAAGTTTACTGTAACAAATGAAGGATAATATTGGGTTTGTGAATCTGTTGGAGTTGTATTAGTATTACTAGGAACATCGGTTTTGGATGCATTATTAACTCTACTACTACCACCACTACTGGTAGTAGTATTATTGGAAGTTCCAAAATCATATACATATTGGGTTGAATTAAATGTTAGAGAATGACTATGTTGAGGCATTGCTGATAAACTAATGTATGAATTATTATCACTAGTTACGACACTAGTATCATTTACTTTAATGCTAATCGTATCTACTGCTTCAGAACCAACTGGAAATACGCCATAACTTCCATTATGGAAGTTAGGTAATGAAAATGTATCTTCCCCATCTCCTGTTCCATAATTAGTTCCTATAACGTCATATAAATTTTTATATGTTCCTATTTGTGATAAAGATTGACCTTTACAAAAAATATAATTAGTAGGAACTGTTGTTCCAGCATACATTAAGATAGTGCCAATAGGAGGTATTGAATTTGCGTACCCAATAGTTGCTAACTGATTTGTATTTGTAGTTTGAGGATAGGTAGGTGGGGTAGTTAAAGACGGAATGTAATTAAAATTAATATAATTTATAGCTAATGTAGCAATAAGTGTAGGCTTGGAATCATTAGAACAGGAATAAAATGTAAACCCTGTCTCTGTAACTCCTTCACTGTAGTTTATTAATTCCGTTTCACCAGAACCATCAATTAAGTTCCAACTTATTGACATACCCCTCGACGCAGGGTATATAGTGTTAAGTGTATCATCTGCCATATTTAAATGTAAATAAGCAGATTTGTTTAAATATATATTGTTGCACTTTAAATTATTATTTATAACAACAGCATCACCATTACTACTAAAAGTATTCGCTCCCTGGAAAGTTTGGGTAGATGCTGTTAATAAAGCTACATTATCAATTGATGCTGCTGCGCTTGTTTGTTGAGTACCATCAGGAAATTGTATATAATTGCCTGTTGGTCCAGAAACTCCATTCATAATAATATTTCCTATAACCTCATTATTACCAGTAATTTTTACATCATCTTCAAATTTTGTTTTTGCTGTAAATGTATTTTCACCGCTGAAATTATTATCGCCACTGAAAGTATTACCAGCACTAAAAGTATTATTTCCACTGAAACTATTATCACCACTGAAACTATTATTGCCACTGAAAGTATTACCACTACTAAAAGTATTATTACCACTGAAACTATTGGGACCACTGAAAGTATTACCACTACTAAAAGTATTATTTCCACTGAAACTATTATCACCACTGAAAGTATTATCGCCACTGAAAGTATTACCACTACTAAAAGTATTATTACCACTGAAACTATTGGGACCACTGAAAGTATTACCAGTACTAAAAGTATTATTTCCACTGAAACTATTATCACCGCTGAAACTATTATCGCCACTAAATGTATTACCAGAGCTAAAAGTATTATTTCCACTGAAACTATTGGGTCCACTAAAGGTATTTCCAACAGTGAAAGTATTATTACCACTGAAAGTATTGGCCTTAGTAAAAGAATTTTCACCACTGAAAGTATTGGCATTAGTAAAAGAATTTTCACCACTGAAAGTATTGGGACCACTAAAGGTATTTCCAACAGTGAAAGTATTATTACCACTGAAAGTATTCGCCTTAGTAAAAGTATTATTACCACTGAAAGTATTCGCATTAGAAAAAATATTAGCTCCATTAAAATTATTCGCACCACTTAAAGTATTATTTCCACTGAAAACATTATTGTTAGTGAAAGTATTGATTCCAGAAAATTCTTGATTGTTTTCTAATATAGCTACATTATCAGGTGTAGCAGCAGCTGTATTTTGCGTTGTACCATCAGGAAATTGTAAATAATTACCATTTGTACCCGAAACTCCATTCATAATAATATTTCCATTAATATTTATATTACTACCTTTTGATATATCAACCTCATTTTCAAATTTTGTTTTTGCTAAAAATGTTGTTTCTGCTGAAAAAGTATTGTTTCCTGTAAATTCTTGTGTGTTTGCTAATATAGCAGCACCTGTTTCACCTGGAGGTCCAGTTGGGCCAGCAGGACCAGGAGGACCAGGAGGACCTACTCCTCCTGTTCCACCTGGGCTTGACCCATCAGAGTAATAAATATTTCCAACATTTAAAAGAGAAGAACCTGCCAAATCCAAATGACTTTCACAAATAACTTTTGAATTAAATTCACCTATTTTTTCTGTAATATTTAAAGAACCAGCATCTGATACTTTACTTCTAACATAATTATTGTGTGCATTAAATTGAATCCCCCCATATTTTCTAAATGACATTTAATATAACAAATTTTTTTTTTTTATTATTTAAACTAATTTTGGTCGTCCCAATCATCTCCTTCCATTTCATATCCTTCCCAATCATCTCCATCCATAAAATTTTCACTTAACATTCTCATATCTGTATTTCCTCTATCTTCTCTTTCATCCACTAATATTTGTTCTACAATTTCTTCCATATTTTGTTCTTCCCCTTCTTTTCTTGCTCTATCTTCAATTCCTTTTAATACATCTCTCATGTTTTGTTCTTCTTCCCAAACATTTTCATCATATTCTGTTAATCCCTTTTGTAATCCTTTATTCCATCTTCCTAATTTATTTCTTTTTAATTCTGTATCAACATTTCTTTCTTCTTCTGTTTTTGCCTTCAATTCAGAAGTGAATAACGACTTTTCTGCTTCTTTTAATTTAAATATTTTATCCATGATACTATCATAAGAAATATTAATATCATCTTTTTGTTTTTTCATTATACTTAAAAATGTTTTTAACATATCCGAAATATTGTTTTGTAATTCCTTTTTGTTTCCTTCAAATACATTGGCTTCCACAGAAAATTCCACATATTCCTCTTCTATTTCATCTAAACTAGTATATGTTTTTTCTTTTTTAGCAGGTACTTTTTTAGGCAGTACTATACAAGAAGTTGATTCTGTTAATTGAATATAACATTGAATTACTTTTAAGAATAAAAATTCCATTAATAAAATAACAATTTTTTGGTCGAAAGAAGAATATTCAACATTGTATTTTTGATTAATGATAACAGGACAAGAATTAACTAGATTTATTAAAATTTCTCCTTTTTGTTGAATTTCAGATAATACTTTATGTATAACTGGATTGTGATGATAAGAGGAAAAAGGAGTAAAATAGTTATTCATATAATCAATTAATTTTAATTTATGAGAAAAAGATAAATCATTCATATATTTCGGTATTTCTATATCAGGAGATACATGGTTTAATATAATATTAGGAAACACTTTCACAAACAATTGAATATTGTTTTTAATAAATTGAATATATGTAAAAAAAGTATCTTCGTTATCTCTTTCATACCCAATAAATTCTGTTAAATGAGTTAAAAAAGAATCTATTGTGGTGAATAATTTTTTATTTGGTTTTTGTTTATTATTCTCTCGAAGAAATTTTATAATAGATGTTTTTAATGCTTTGTTTTTCTTTATTAAATCATTTTGTATGGTTCTGTTAATATCATTCATTGTAGAAGAACTTTTTTGTATTCCCTCCAATGTTTTTAAACTGGTAATTTGTGCGATAGAATTTACCAAATTTTTTAATAAGCTTTCATCATCGTCCAAAACAGTTTCTTCATCCAACAACAATACAACATTTTGGTAAAATAAAAAAGTTTGCGGTTCATATAATTTATTAAATACAAAGTATACTATATTTTTTCTATTAACCAAATTTATTAATTCAATAAGGTTTTCTTCTGAATAATGAAATGTATCTTCTTTTAATTTTTTTATCATTTCTTGAGTATTTTCAAATATAGAAATATGAGAAGGTTTTTCTTTACATACTTCTTTTAAATAATTTGGAATAGCTAATATCTTATTAAAATTACAATAAACAATAAATGCCAAATAAATAGTTGTTTCATTATATTGAGTAGGTAATGGAGGATAAATCATTTTTGTATCTAAATTCGAATGATACATTTCTGCTTTTGTTAACAAAATAATATCATTTAATATATTTGTTAAATCTTGAGAATATTCACATGTTATTAGTATTTCTTTATTTTCTTTATTAAAATAATCTATAACAGAACCTTGAGATAATTCATTACAACAAGCGTTTTCAATAAAAGGCTCATTGTAATTATTTTTTAATAGCAATACTTTCTTTTGTATAATATTTTGGATATATTCTTGAACTTTTAAAGCATAAAACATATTTTTAGATCGTATAATATGTATTTTATTTAGTTGTGCGTTATCTCCATCTTTTATATTTTTAATTAACGATTGTTGAAAAGAAGAATCCAATGTACTAATTTCTGAAATATGAAAAGAAAAAAGTGGTGGAAGAAATAATAACCATTTATTTAAACTATATTCAGAAGNAATTATTTCTTCTTCATTACTTATTAAATAAGTTCTTTTTTCATCTAATAAACTAAGTATTTCTGAATCCTTTAAAATAATTTTTTCCAAATAAATCATCAATGTATCAGCTATACTTTCTTGAGTTTTAAATTTACTCAAGGTATTCCATGGCACAATTGTTCTACTTTTTATTTTAAATACTATACATGAAATATAATTTACTGCTTCTTTATTTTCTTTTGTATCCAATGGATAACCTAAAAATGATTTTATACATCCCGGAAATGTTTTTTTACTTTGTATAGATGGTATAGCGGTTTGGATACCTATTAATATTATACCAACAGTTAAAAACAAAGTATTTAAGTGAATAAATTCTTGATAAGGAGTTTTTTTTGCTTGCTTAGATTCTGAATATTGTTTTTCATTGGGTAAATTAGAAATTTGTTTTGTAATCATTCGCAATAAAAAATCCAATTGTTCTTTTAATGAAATTCCCATAAAAAAAGAAATTGTATCTATAATATTTTTAATTAAAATAGTCTCTTTTGTATAAATGGTTTTTTCTTCTTCAATCTCTATTTCTTCATCTAATAATGCTAATCCTGTAATAAAACCTTCATCATCTATAAAATCAATGTTTTTAATTGTATATCCTGAATATTTATCTACCCATTTCTCACCATCATCACTAATAATACCTTGATCTTTAATAATTTTATCCATCATAGAATTATACTTTTCTGGCGTTTCTACAAATACAAAAGCTAACTGAAATAAAAAACTTGGAATTAATTGTACTCCAGTTTCAATACAATATAACCAAAATTTATTTTCTGTAATTTGGTCGTTTAAATCATTTGCTATTCTTGTATATAATTGGCAAAATGTAAAAATAGAAGTTTGTTTTTTAATAAAATCTTCTTCACCTAAAATAGCATTACATAACTTTTCATAAGGAGAATGTTTAACTTCCATTGTATCTACAATCGATTGGCCTAATAAATAATCCTTGTAATTATTTTTTAATAATTCATATTTTTTAATCATAATTTTTTTAGAAATGACTTCTTTGAAATATTCATATTGAAATAATAAATTTTGTAATAATTCATTTTTTTTTATTTCTTCAAATTCATCAAATTCCTTTACTATATTATTAAAACTATCGACTGTTAGTTGTTGAGAATTTTTTTCCATAGATTCACATTGTTCTTTCAAATAGATACATTTTGGTTGAAAATTACATAAATCCTCAGAACTATTTAATTTGAATAATTCTTCTTGATCGGATACTTTTTTCCATTCATCATTTGATCTTTTATAAAAATGAATATTTCCTTCTTCAAGATAATATGCGTATTGGTTATTTTTAACTTTTTTCTTTCCCAAAATTAATGTTTCCGCTAATTCTGAATCTGAATCAATAAAATATTTAGATTTTAATGTTTTTCTTAAAAAAATTAAAAATTCTTCTGGAGATAATCTCTCTCTTTCTTTTTCATAATTTTTTAATAAATCATAATTTGTTTTATCCAACTTTTTATCAAAAAATATTTCTTTATTTGAATCCATTTCCAATTCTTCCAACGAAGAATATTGTTTTGCTATAATATAATTTTTACAATCACTTGTTATCTTTTTACTTTCTATTTTTTGTTTTTCTTCCTCCAGTAAAGGAATTATATCTTCTGAATAATTTAATACATAAGTATTAAAATTTAATACATTATTAAAAAACAACCCATTATCGATTAATATAATTTTTTTTAATAATTCACTGTTAGATAAAAATATTTCTGATTTATTATATTGATAACTTTCAAATAAAATATGTTGGACGTTATGAAGCTCAGGTAGAGGATAAGAAGAATGGATGAGTTGATATAATTTATCAGTATACGCATTTTTATAAAAAGTGCTTTGTGAGGTGAAAGATTTATAATAACGTAATTGATTTAATTCTTTTTCTTTTTTAGTCATGGTTTCATAAAATTCTTTAATTTTAGTATTTAAAAAATGATGTATATCTTCAAACTGTTTATATGTTAAATCTTTACTATAAATTAAAAAAGGTTCTAAATAATTTAATATTTCAAGAATACACAATTTTCCAACTATATATTTTTGTATTAATTGAAATAAAACACGTGTTATGGGTATAATAGTATCTAAATATTTTTCATAAGAAAATTTTTGTTCTATTAATTCGATAGAATCATAATTTAATACATAATTTTTAATATTGTTAACATAATTATCTTTATCAAAAGCAATTTGTTCTTTTAAAGAATTGATTTCTACTTTTTGAATAAGTGTTTTTTTATGAAATAACTTGGAATATTGTAAAAATGTAGTATTTAAATTAGATTTTTGTAATAATAATGTTGTTGGCAAATTTATTTTAGAAAAAGTAATAACTGACTCGGGACATGTTATAAAAGAAGTAATTGTTATTTCATCATTTTCTGTCATATTTATTCTTTCAGTAATTAATCTAGAACCTTTGGATAAAATTGTTTTTAATCGTTCTAACCCTTTATTATATGTTCCAAATAAAAAAGAAGTATTTTTTATTTCATTATTTGAATAAACATAAGATTTAAAATTTTCACTATTGTTTAATAATATATTCATGTTTTGTTGTACTTGTTGATTAGTTAAATAATTTATTTTGATATGATCGTCTAAAATATTTTCAAAAGGAGTGAATAAGGAATTTAATTTTGTATATAATTCATCATATTTATTTTCTATACTAGAAACAGAATTGTATTGGTCTACATATTCATTTATTAAATTCAAACTTTCCATTAAATTTAAAATAGTAATATTCATTTGTGAAACATTTTCATCTATTTCTTCATCATCTGCATCAGGATAAATCTTTTTAACATTCATACCTACAGGAACAATCCAATACAATGGTTTATGTAAATGTAATAAATTTTCTTTTAAAGGTTTCCAATCTTTATCAATTTGTCGAAATCCTGTAACATGATGATATTTATTAAATATACCATATTCTTTTCTTAATTGAATAAATCTTTCAATCATAGTATGAATTTTGTTTAATTCAGATAAAGAACGTTTTTCAATAGGTATTTGATTTAATAAGTTTTCTAATAAATCATTGGCTTGAATTTCAATATTGTATCGTTTTGATTTTTCATCTGAATCTATAAAAAGAGTTACTTCTTCTAACTCTCCTAATTGTATTTCATGGTCTGTATCTAAAATCTGTTTTGATAAATTGGGTAATGGACTTTTATCTAAAAATACATCGTCTTCCTCCATTTCTAGATCTTCTTCTTCTTCTCCTTTTTCAAAAAGAATTTCTTTTTCTTCTTCTTCTTCTTCTTTTTCTTCTGGGTTTGTTAATTCAATAGATTCAATCATTAAGTTTTCAGGAATTCCTTGATATTCAAAATCAATATAAATAGGATTTTCTTCTCCAGGTATTTGTACTTCAATTTGATCTTCTTGTAAATCAGTAATTTCACCTACTATATTCGTACCATCTTGTAAATGAATAGAAATCCATCGTCCAATAGTAAAATCATGTTGAATCGCATAACTAGGTGATTCAGCACGACTAATAATTGTTATCATTTTAATATCTTTATCCACAATTTGTTTGTTTTCAATGGATAATACCAATTCCATCTTTTCATTTCTTAATTTCATTTTTGTATCGTCAATATATTCAATTAAAAAAATTTCTTTATTTAAATCACTATTTTTGGGTGAGATTAACTCAATGATATCACCTAATACCAAAAATATTTTATCTGTTTCCATTTCTTATATATATAATTTATTTTATTTGAGCTATTATTTTCTTAAAGATTGAAATTCCATCTGTAATTACTTTTTGTAAATCTATGTGAATACTTTCTACACTAATATTTTCTATATAGCTAATTCTTACAATACTATAATCGTCATGAGGATGAAACTTTTTAAATCCACAATATTCCATTTTTTTTGTTTTTTCAATAAATTCCTCATATAATAGATCTTGAAGTAAAAGTCCGATAGTATAATCTTCATTTTGTAAAACAATATCATAAGAATTTGCCAATGTACTAATACTTTTTTTTATTTCTAATTCTTGTGTTTGTGATATTTCTATTAACAGTTGTAATTTAGAAATAATAATTTCACATGCTTTTTGTACTAATTCCGAATTACTATATATTCCCAATGTTTCAATTATGAAATCATAACTATCTTTTTTTACATAACGTAATCCTTTTAATAATAACCAGTTTTTACTTTCTTTTTCTATTTCTTCTTCTGTCATTTTATCTTCTTTCCATTGTTTAACTACTCTAGCTAATTCTACCTCTTGTATTCTTGGATCTACGGTGAATCCATAAGAACATGTGGAAGCTACATTAAACATTCCATCTTCTTTACATGTTGAAATACTAAAAGGACAAGTTAAATGTAATTTTTCTCCTGGTATTTCATCGGATATTTTTGGTTTTAAAGAAACCAAATGAATATAATATTCTGTTGTATTCCATATGGGTACAAAAGGAGGGAAAATTAACTTTTGTTCTTCGATACTTAAATAAGTATTTGTTTTGATATTTTTAATTTTAAAATGTTCTGTTGTAATCATGAGAATGTTGGTGGTTTTGTTTTCAATATTAATTTCTAAAATAAAATCAGACATATCTTTTGTTAGATCGGAAATATGAATAGGAATACAACTGAGTCGTTGTTTAAGAATTTCATTATTTAAGCGAGTTGTATTCTCAATAATTTGTATAAGAGTATCTTCATAAGGAAATGTTTTAAATACAAATATAGGAATATCGGATAAAATAGTTCGTCGAATACCATTTGCTACACTTTTAAATGTATCAGATAATACAAATGTTAATTCATTGTTTTCTTCTTTCCATTGCGAAAGGATAGGATTCATTTTTATTTAATAACAAAATATTATTTTAAATTATTTCAATTTTATAAGTTAAAAATAAATTACAATAAACTTTATATAAACAATGAGTTGTATACTTTATTATAGTAATTATTGCGACCATTCTAAAAAATTATTACAACACTTAAGTAAAGCAAATTTAACAAAAGACATTCATTTTATATGTATTGATGTGCGTGAATCAAAAGAAGATGGCAATATTTATATTAAATTACAAAACAAAGAAATGATTTTACCTAAAACAATTACAAAAGTTCCTGCTTTACTTTTATTAAAGAATAATTATCAAGTTTTATTCGGTGAAGATATTTATAATTATTTTAAACCCAAGCAAGCACAACAACAAGTACAGGCTACCTTGAATAATTTAGAACCTTCCGCTTTTTCTTTTTCATCTAACCAAATATCTTCGGATAATTATAGTTTTTTAGATATGGATTCGGAACAATTATCAGCAAAAGGAAATGGAGGCATGAGACAATTACATAATTATTTTAGTATTACACAACAAAGTGAAAATATATCTACTCCTTCAGAAGATTTTTCAAACAAAGAAACAAATAAAAATAATATATCTTTAGAACAATTACAAAAACAAAGAGAATTAGATATATTAAAAAAATAAGAATATAAAAATAAAAAAATACTTTATAAAATGTCAAATATCTACGGTAAAGCTTTCAATAATTGTTTGGAAGAATATTTATTATTTATTTTAAATTTATTTCCAAATAGTGTAGATATTCGATCTGCTTATAATGGATTATTAAATATTAAGAAAGTGAATCCTACATTGATTGTAAAATTTTGGCATAGTTATGTGGTAGCTAAATATAACGATCCTATTCAAAAAGGTGATTATGAGTATTTTGTAAATAAAGAATATACTCAAGATGTGTTATGTACCTCTTCCGATTCCAATGTATCAAAACAAATTATTGAAGGTATTGAAAACATGCGAAAATCTATTATTAATATGAATGTTTCCGATAAAGAAAAATGGATTCAATACATGAGACAACTAAATAATTTAAGTATTATATATGTTAACTCAAAACAAAAATAATGTATTGAAAATTATTATTTAAATAGAAAAAAAAATATTTGAATATGGATGAAAAACAGTTAACACAATTTTATAAAGTAATGAATGAGTTTTTAAAAGATTTATTAATTCCTTTTCCTGAATATGAGTTGATTATAAAAAAATGGTGGAACTTTGATGAATTTGTGAATGATAAGGTATCTGAAATTTATTCTCATTTAAAAAAGTTAATGATGAATCAGTTTATGGATATTTTAAATCAAAACGTAGATATATTTCATGAGGATAGTACTGTAAGAACTGATTTTTTACCTCAGATTGATTTTAAGCATTTATGGAATTGTGAATTAACGGATAAAACAAGAGAGATGATATGGAAATATTTACAATTGATATTAATAACTATTATTCATGTGAATTCAAATTGTGAGGAAAATATGGATAGTGTATTAAAACAGATGGATACAGAGGAAATAAGAACCAAATTAAATAATGCTGTAGAAAATATGAAAAATTTATTTCAAAATACAGAAAAAGATTCTATGAATGATTTTCAAAATCAAATGGATACTTTGTTAAATGGAAAATTAGGAAATTTAGCAAAAGAAATGGCACAAGATACATTTAAAGATTTAGAAATAGATCCTGATAATCCTTTAAAAATGTGGGACAATTTATTCAAAGATCCTTCACAATTGAATGGATTAATTAAAAATATTGGTGAAAAGTTAAACAATAAAATGGAATCAGGCGAAGTGAACGAACAAGATCTATTATCAGAAAGTGTGAATTTATTTTCTCAAATGAAGAACATACCTGGTTTAAATAACTTCACGGATATTTTAAATAACATGGGTAATATTCCAGGTGTAAATAAAAAAAATATGGATGTGAAAGGAATGGCCCAAAAATTTAATAAATTACAAAAAAATGAAAAACTAAAAGAAAGATTAAATAAAAAAATGGAAAAGAAAAAAGAAGATAAAAAAAAACAAGATAAAAAAGTAGATAATCCATCAATAGATAAAATAATGAATGATGAAGAAATTATTAAATTATTTAATCAAAAATAATAACTACTTTATTTATATGAACTCTACATTTTGGTTAAGCAATCCAAGTGTTTTATTAAATATTCATTCTATTTCTGATTTTTATCCAACATCTACAATGACTTTTATTGAAAAATTAAATAACATATCTAGATTAGTAATTGTTTTATCTTTATTAGGATACTTTTTAACTTTCCAATGGAATTATATTGGTATAGGAATAATAACATTATTATGTATTGTAGGTGTTTATTATTATAAAAAAAATAAAGAAGGTATGGAAAATAAAGATAATAATCCAGTTGTTTACAAACAAGGAGTGAAAACAGATTTAAAAAATGTATTAAAAGACAATTATCAAAAAAGTACAAAAAAGAATCCCTTGGGTAATGTATTATTAACAGATATTAAATACAAGCCAGAACGTAAAGCAGCACAGCCAGCTTTTAATCCAACAACTTATGATTCAATCAATGAAAATACAAAAAAAACTATTCAAGAATTAAATCCTACTATTAAAAATAGTTCCGAACAACTATTTGGTAATTTAGGAGATAATTTTGAATTCGATCAATCTATGTGGAATTATTATTCCAATCCAAATACAAAAGTAGCAAACGATCAAGGAGCATTCGCGCAATTTTTATATGGAAGTATGATTTCAGGAAAAGAAAGTGGAATTGCCAGAGTTCAAGATAATGTTCGTTATTTACTTATTTAATAAAATATTTTTTATATTTTATATATATGTCTAACGATTCATCTTATACATTTGATAAAATGAGTAGAATAGGTAATGACTCATGTTGTATCGACCAAACTTCTTTACAGAATGTAGAAATATGTAATTATAGTTTACAAAATTATTTTTTACAAGATTGTTCTATGAAAAAGCCGATGGATTTAGCTTTAACACAACCATGTATTTTTTACAAAGGAAGTTTTAATGTAGGAGCAGGAGGATGTAATATTGATGATAATTCTAATTTATTAATTGGAACTATACAAACGCATTCCTCAGGAAAAGTAGATTTATTTCATCGTCCTTTTGCTACTATTCCTTTTTTAGGAAGAGGAAATGTAGATCCAGCCATTGAATATCAAATTTTACAAGGCAAAACAAATACCAATAAAAAATCTATTGTAAATTCTTCTGAAAAAAGTTATTTAAATAATCATTATACACCTTTAATTCCGGAAGTAAAAAATACGGTTACAAATCCTAGTAATTTAGTAGAAGATTATGCTGTTGATGGCTGGGTCCGTGGTGGTGTACCTTCACGTGATTTAACAAGAGATCGTAATTTTCAAACAAATTGTAAAAAATAATATTCTTATATTCTATGAAATTAAACAAATTGTGTTTATCTAATACTCTCGTTTTATTATTTATTATTATTATTATTGGAATATATTTTTATAAGGGTTATAAGGAAGGATTTGAAATGCCCTTTTCACTTCAAAACCGATTTGGAAATAATTCGAATCCTATAGGAATGCCAAAACCATATCCAGATATACCGCCTCCATCTACCAACGCAATAACAGATTGTGATAAGATGACACCTTATGGACAAACAAATTGTAATAACGCAACAACAACTCACAATATAAAATGTGGTTGGAATAATAAAGTAAAGAATTCTATGGGAGGTATATGTGAAGGAATATATGAATAGTATATTAAAAGCAATAAATATTATATATTATGGAAGAAGCCAAAAAAGAGCAAATTGAAGGGTATAATATTTATGTGGATGTTAATTATTATGAACAAATACCTGAGGAATATCCATTAAATTCATTTATTTCTAAAGAAACCGATTTACTTTATAAAACGCAATTTCTTGAAGCAATGAATGAAAATGAATATGATGAAGCAATAATAATGGAAAAATTAGAATTCCTTTATATTATTTTGAAAGATACAAAATTAAATGAGATAATGGATAAATTATGTAGATGTGTTAGTTTTGATTTAACAGATAATAAAATAGGTTATTATCTATTATTTAGTTTTGATTTTTTTTATATAACTCATACAATCTTATGTCATTATTTTATTTATCATGAAATACAAGAAGAATTATATAATGTAATGAATGAAAAAATAGAATGTTTGTTTAATAAGATAAGTTAATAATGTTTTATTATAATATTATATTATTATAATATGGCTTCAACACGTAGCAAAAATACACCAGGAAATTTTTGTTTAGAACAAAGAGAAAATAGAAATTCTTTACATTATTTATTATATCCTCATTCTGCTTATGGAACTACCTATGATACAAAATTAGCAGGATTTGGGTTTAACCCTGGCAACATGCCTGCTAGTACTCTTTCTAAAAATTATATTAATATTGAATCAGGTTTATTTGGAATTAATTCTACTAATTTAGTAAACCCTGCTGATCCAATTGTTCCGGATCTCTATCATTTAAGTTCCAAATCTTTAATAGAAAAAGGACCTACTTTTATTCCCATGCCTTTACATATTGAACCGCATCAACGACCTAATTTTGATTAATAAAGTATTATATAATTATAATTATCTTCTTATAAATTATGACAGTAACAGATGATATTTTTACTTTTAGTGCATATAAAAAATATTCTTTAGATTTAATAGAAAATACTATATATTTTGTTCTTGTTTGTATAATCTGTGGGAATATATCTATTTGTTTATCTAAAATTTCATCGTCAAATCTTATTAGTGAATTTTTAGATTTAATAAATAATAATATCATTAATGTTATTACTAGTTCGAAAGAAGATTATGACCCGTATGATGATTTACAACGAAATGATAAAATTAAAGAAATATTAGCACAATTCTGTACGATAAATGATAATAATATAATAGAGGAATTAAATTTAGATAATGAATTAATAAATAAATTAGTTGATACTGGCTCGGATACAAAAATAAAATTTGACTTAGTTGTAAATAAAGGTGAAAAAAATTTTTATTTAGTTTATTATAAAATTGATGAAAAATTTATTAAAAACTTTTTACAAAAAATACTTAATACATTTTATAATTGTAGTTCCTATTATTTATTTTTTAGTTATGCGTATTTACAATTATTATTATTTTCTTTATTGATGACAAATTGCTATATATATTTTTTAAATATATTAACAAGTATAATTACTGAGCGAGGTCTTTTGTTAGTTTTTGTTATAAATGATTTATTACAATGGATAAAGGCTGCTATAATATTTGCAATTAGTATATGTTTTATGATATATTTTTTGTATTACTTTTTTTATAATATATTATTTTTGGTTTATGGATGTACTGGACCTTTTTTGAAATCATATAAAAGTGCTAATGAAGTTTATAATTCTACTACTGAAGGTACGATTAAGTGGGGGATATCTCCTACACGTTTTTCCGGGTTTATGTTATGGTTAGTTAAAGTAGTTGGGTTGGGATTGTTCTGGATTATCATGTTTTGTTTAGGTATTATGGCTTATTATATATTTTACATGATTGTTGTTTCATTGGGAGTTTTTATAGTTGTAGGTTATGGAATTTTATGGGTATGTCTAACATGTATCCGAGGATATTTTGTAGAAGATTGTGAACCCAATTCTCATTCTCCTTCCAATGAATCTTTCACATTCACAGGAGATAAAAAATTTAATACAATGGAATCTATTAGTTATACATATTTAAAATATACATTAACTTATTATTTATTATATATTATATTTATTATTTATCCTACAACACAAAAAGTTTTTGGTTCAAATGTTATTGTACCTTTTTTAATTTTTGCTTGTATATGTTATTATTTTATTTATAAAGTTATCCATCAAGTACAAACAAATCTTGCGGAAATGTATAATTCAACAGCATCAGGAGCTAATCTAACACCTCCACAATTGGTTAAAGCAATGAATAAAAATCCTAATTTCGGACAAGCTATTTTTGCGTATTTAAAAGAGTATTTAACTTTTAAAACTGAATAATGATGTCAAATAATTATTTAAAGAAATTATATTTATTTATTTATGAAACCATTTATAAGTATTTGTACTCCTACATATAATAGAAGACCATTTATTCCTTATTTAAAAAAGTGTATTTTGAAACAAGATTATCCGTTAAGTTGTATAGAATGGATAATTGTTGATGATGGCATAGATAAAATAAAAGATTTGATAGATGATTTATCATTTGTTGTTTATTTGCCTTATAATGAAGTACTTTCATTGGGTAAAAAAAGAAATATTATGAATGAAAAAAGCAAAGGTGATTTTATAATTTATATGGATGATGATGATTATTATCCTCCGGATAGAATTTCTCATGCGGTAGAAGTATTACAAAAAAATCCTACTTATTTAATCGCAGGCTCAAGTGAAATGCACTGTTATTTTTCGGATCTTGATAAATTATATCAATTTGGACCTTATAAAGAAAATCATGCTACTGCCGCAACATTTATTTTTCGAAAAGAATTATTAGAACAAACATCATTTTCTGAAGATGCTATGTTGGCTGAAGAAAAGCATTTTTTAAAAGATTATACTATTCCACTTATACAATTAAATACTACAAAAACTATTTTAGTATTAGCTCATATTCATAATACATTTGATAAAAAAAAATTATTAAAAAAAGAAAATTCTGGTGTGAAGGAATCTAATTATTCATTAAATAATTTTATTAAAGACAAAAAATTAAAAACATTTTATACAAAAGAATTAAATAGTGTGTTGGAAAAATATGAATTAGGAAAAATTAATTTTAAACCGGAAGTATTAAAACAAATTAATGAATTATTAGAAACTCGAAGTGAAAATATGCAACAAATGTATCAAAATTATATTTCTCAAATATCCCAAAAACTACAAATGACAGAACAACTGTTAGAAGAAAAAAATAAAAAATTAGAATATAATGAAAAACTTATACAGGAATTATTTAAAAAGCTTCAAAATAAATAAGGTTGTCTAATTATTAAAGTTCATTTTTCATAAATTCTTCATGCGAAAGATTATCAATCTGTTCCAATTCATATTCTAAATAGCGTATTTTTGCTCGAATTTTATCTTTATGCTGCTCTTTTAAATAATTTATTTTTTCAATTCTTTGTTCTTCTCTTCTTCGACGAATTTCTTCCAATCTTTTCATTATTTGAACTTCATCATCCTCTAAAATTACCTTAATTATTCCTGAATCAACTGATAATTTATTACCTAAAGCTGGATAGTCAATATAAATAGTTTTCCCTGACCTTGATACCCTTAAAATTTGTCTAATTATTCTTCTTTTTGTATTATGTGAATCATGGTTAAATAATATATCATACCCAATATATTTGCGTGAGTTTTCTTGCGTTATTTGGATAGAATTCATTTTAACTTGCTTGTTTGTATATAATATATTATATAATAAAAACTTTTCAATTTTATTTCTATAAGAATTTTAAAATTGTAATTTAAATAAGACCTATTCCCATAAGCATATTTAAATAATAATTAATAATATATTATATAAATCAATTAAAGATATAATATAATATATTGTATTAGTAGATGAAGAACAAGCCAAATACCAAATATCAACATGATAATGATTTTTGGAACGATGAAAACAATCAAAGCGAAACTGGTGAATATGTGTATGATAAACATTATCACAAGATTGTTTATGCGGTAGAACCATATTTTAACAATAAAACCAATAAATGGATGAAACATAAGACAACAAAATTTTATAGTTCAGGAGAAACTGGTACATATATCCGTGATGCGGTAACTGGATATTATTATAATATCAAAGTGGGTTCAAAAGAAGAAGAAGCACTTTTCAAGGTAAGATTGTGTCATAGAAAATTTGATTTTCCGGTAACAGCATTTTATAATACTCCCGAGGAGTTTGAAAGAGAACATTATACTCAGTTGTCAAGACAAACTATTCAAAGATTAAATAAAAGACAACAACAATTTAAATAAATTAACATATATTGAATATGAATAGAGAAGAAGAACAATATTTAAATTTAATTAATAACATAATGAATAAAGGACATTATGAAAAAGGGAGAAATGGTTTCACTTATAGTATATTTGGTTATTCAATGCGATTTTCTTTAGAAAATCAAAGCATTCCTATTCTAACAACTAAAAAACTTTCTTGGAAGACATGCTTGAAAGAGTTGTTGTGGTTTGTGCGTGGAGAAACAGATAATAAAATACTTAATTCACAAGGTGTGAAGATATGGGATGGTAATTCAAGTGCGGAATATTTAAAATCACGTGGGTTGGAATACGAAGAAGGTTTATTAGGTCCTATTTATGGATTTCAATGGAGGCATTTTAATGGAGATTATAAAAAACAAACGGGTGGAATAGATCAATTACAAGAAATAATAAATCTATTAAAAAATCCAGAGACAAGAAATTCAAGAAGATTAATTTTAACCGCATGGAATCCAACCCAATTAGATGAAATGGCTTTACCACCTTGTCATATTTTTTGTCAATTTAACGTACATGATAATAATAAGTTATCCTGTGCTATGTATCAAAGAAGTGGTGATGTTGGTTTAGGAGTACCCTTTAATATTGCTTCCTATAGTTTTTTAACACATTTGATTGCGAATCATTGTGATTTAGAACCTTTTGAATTTGTATATTTTATAGGAAACGCTCATATATACGAAGAACATATGGAAGTATTAAAAAAACAAGTTAATATAAATACATTTTCTTTTCCTAAATTAGTTATTTCTTCAAAATATGAAAATATAAATGATTATCAAGTAGAAGATTTTGATATAATAGATTATAAATGTAATGAAACATTACATATGAAAATGATAGTGTAAATTATTATAATTATTTATATTAATGGAAGATCGAGATAAATTTATGTTTGACTTTAAGAAAGCAAAACAACCAAAAAAAACTAATTCAACTACTATTCCAGCTAAAAATTGTTCTGGTGGATATCCAATTGCTAAATATACAGGTTATGGTGCGCCATCTTGGCAAGTTTTATATAGTATTTGGGTATCTTATCAGTCGACGATTGGCGCTAACTTCACACGTAGTCAAAATGCTAGTGAGGCTCCGAAAGATCCAGAGACAACAGGACCCGCAAATATTTTTATAATAAGACATGGTGAAAAAAGTTCTAATAAGCCAAATTATTGTTTAGACAATAATGGAATATATAGAGCTTGTCAATTAATTAACTTTGTAAATATATTAGCAGAAGCAGGTACGCCTATTTCTTATATCATAACTATAAATTCTTGTCCGTACAATTCAAAAGATCCGTCAATGAGACCTATTCAAACTGCTAGCATGCCATCATTTATGTTAAATATTCCAATGTTCATTTACGGTGGCGCGCAAGATTATGCTAATGTTGTAGATAATTTATTCAATAGTGGCATTTTTGATGGACTAAATGTTTTAATGGTTTGGGAACATTCAGCTATTCAACAATTAACATTAAATATATTAAATGAAGCAGGTGCCCTTGGACGTATTCCTAGCAACATTATAGATTCAGTTATCGTTGATGAATTTGGTAGATCTCCATTGTTTGGTGATGAATTTTTTAAACAAGCATCAAACAAAAAAGAATTTTGTCGTGATGGATTTTATAAATCTACGAATAATAATGCTTCTAATGGAAATGGAGATTCTGTTTATAATATCGATATAGAAAGAGAAAGTGGAACTTTACCAGCATGTATTGGTCCAAATTCACAATATTATCCTTATTGGAATAATTATAATTTTGATAAAGTACATTGGTTAAAAAGTAGTGCTCCTAATTATACATTTGAGTTCTCTATATTTAATGAACCTTGTCTAACTTGTTATTCAAACTGTAATCTACAAATAGGTTTATATCAACCTTTAACGGCTTTATGTGTTTCAAGTAATAAATATTATAATGAAGATGATTGCCAAACACCTACTGAATGGACGTATTTTTAATATTTTTTTCTTGTTTTTCGGTTGTTCGAATGTGAATTATTTTCAATAAATGCTTCCGAAGAAGTATATATTTTTTTTAAAAAAGGTTGGTTAACTGAATCATTTGAATATAATCCTAAAGGAATAGCCAACGAAGAAAAAGAACTTCCTCCTGTTTGTGAAGAATCATGTAAAGAATTATTTAATATAGAATGAATTTTAAATCCCCCGCTATAAAAATTATCATCTTTTTTATAATATACTAATTCGTCCGTATTTAATTCATTCATAAAATACTTTTTTATTAAAAAATATTTTATTTAATTTATTTTTTTGCGTTTTCCATATATAGTTTTTCTAGTTAGCCCATCGCTCATAGCTAGTAATGTGAAAGGAACAACAGCTTGTTTTATTACCTCATAAAAAAAACCACCTTTTTTTTTTGTGAGTTTTTTTTGTTTTTTGGAGCTTTTTTTGGATTTACCTCCGGACATAAACTGTCCGAGATTAGGAATAAGACCTGAACTACCTAAAGTTAAATCCCATGGAGGAGTTAAAAAACTTGAACTAGCAGCTACTGTATCTGAATAATTATTATTCACACGTGCAACTTGTTCGTCTTGAGTTCCATAATTTTTTGCTACATAAGTTCCAGCACTTGTACCTTGAATAGGTCCTATATTGCCGCCTCCATTTCCACCTCTTTTTTTTTTATTAGTCCGTGTATACTTTCTCATATTAATATGTAAGAAAATAATATTATATATTCTTAAAACGTAGTAAAATATATACTTGTAATATGAGTATTAATAAAATAAGAAGAAAAATTAATAATACCAATAAAATAATTAAATAAATATAAGGATAAACATTATTTAATAATAATTCAATAATAGGTTGAAATATTATTTTTAATTCATTTTGAATATCTGGTTTTTTAAGAATATTTAAGCATTGTGTACCTAATATATTTTTCATAATTATTAAGAATATTTATTTATTCGTGATAATCGGAATTAAAAAATATATATTCTTTTTAAAATATGGAAAATATTATTCAACCAATTTCTGAATTTGACTTTACTAATTTAAAATTATCTTTACCTACACCTTTACAAAATTATTTTTTTTCAAAAATTTCTTTTAATAATAGTCCATTATATATTAAATGTCCTAAATGTTCTACAAAACAATTTATTACCAAAACGCAGAAAAAAATGAATTCTGATTTGATTTTTGAAATTATTGAAACTGATTTAATGGCTTGGATTGAAAATTTAGAACAAACATGTATTCAACATATTTATAAACAAAGTAATATATGGTTTGAAGAATCTTTAGAAAAACATGATATAGAAAATGCTTTTATACCCTCTTTAAAACTTTATAAATCAGGTAAATTTTTTTTACTTCATGTGAATATTAAACCTAATATAAAAGTATTTAACGAAGATCAAATGATAATAAACTTAGAAGAAATAAAAGATAATCCTCTTTTAACAATAATTGAGATTCAAGGTATAAAATTTAACAATAAAAATTTTCAAATAGAAATGGAATTAAAACAATGTATGGTCGTTAAACCTGATCCCTTTTTAGACAATTGTTTTATTAAAACATCTAATTCTTCCAATCAAATAAAATTAAATTTTGAGAAGGATGAATATTTAGGAAAAACAAAAGAGGAAGAAGAAGAAATCATTAATACTACTCAAGTTATAAATTCTATAAAAGAAAATACAAATACTCCTTTAGAAATTTCACTTGAGGAACCACTTGAAAATAAAGAAGAAACTTTAGAAAATACACCTGATATTAAAAATGAATTTCTAGAAGAAGATATAACAGAAATTATTCCAGATAATATAGAATTACAAGAAATTGAATTAGAAAATATAACAGAAATAGAAGATAATTATTTAGGAGAACCAGAACTTATAGAATCTATACAATTAAAAAAACCGGATGAAGTTTATTTTTCAATGTATAAAAAAGCTTTAGAAAAAGCAAAAGAATTAAAAAAACAAGCTCTTGAGAGTTATTTGGCAGCACAAAATATTAAACAATTATATATGTTAGAAAATTTAAATGAAGAAGAAGATAATTTTGATAATTTATGAATTAAATAAATTTCAAAAAATATTTTATAATTTATTTTATATAATGAAGTTCTCACTTGAAAAATTTAATAAAGACTTTGAAAAAAATTTTTTACTATATTCTTTTTTAATTGTTATTTTAATTTTGGGTATTTATTATTATTATAATTATATTAATAAAAAATCGAAAGGAGGTCATGAAGGTAATACTTCTTCTCCTAATACCGCTTATTCTAATCAACCTAAATCTTCCCAAAATACTCTTCCTCAGGCTTCCCAGCCTTTAGGTCAAAATGAAGTTTATTCTTCCGTAAATTTTAATAATAATACAACACCCATGACGAACTGTAATAATTCCCAAAACCCATCTGATTTATTACCCAAAGATACAAATAGCAATTGGGCTAGTTTAAATCCTCAAGGAAGTGGTGATTTATCAAACATTAACTTATTAAAATCGGGTTATCATTTAGGTATTGATACTATAGGTCAAACATTGAAAAATGCTAACTTACAAATTCGTTCAGAACCACCTAATCCTCAATTAAATACAGGTCCCTGGAATCAATCTACGATAACACCTGATTTTATGCGTCCTCCATTAGAAATTGGTTGCGGCTCACAATAAATTATTTCTGTTTTTAATATATGGAATATAAAATATTAGGAAAAGGTAATTCAGGTTTAGTTATTCATCCTTGTATTGGATGTTCTGAAAAAACAAAAAGAAATCCTGAATTATTTATTACCAAATTAATTGGAAACCGTAGAACATTAGATGAAGAAATGCGCGCATATAATTTATTACCAGAAGAATTAGATAATAAATTATACTATAAATTTTATGAATTATGTGAAGATGAAAAAACAAAAGAAGAATTAGAAAAAATAGTTAGAGATATACCATTAGAACCAAAGTATGCGAATTATAAAATATTAAATTCTACATTTATTAATGGTTTAGAATTAGCAAATTATTTAAATGAATTTAAAACAGAAGATAATCAAACCAATCGATGGAATGATAGATATAGAGAAAGAGAAACAATTCCTATCATTCCAACTTCTATCTTTATGAACCTTCTACATTTATTAGTAGTATTTTATGAAAATATACAAATACTTAATGGATTTGGTGTTTTTCATAATGATATTCAAATAACCAATATAATGATTAACCACGAGCATGATAAATTATATCTTATAGATTTTGGAAGAATGAGTAAAACTACTCGTTTTAACGCTCATGATGTTGATATAGAGGATGCTAATGAAGTATTAAAAGAAGTTATTAAAATGGGTATATACAATGATGAATTAAAAGAAATAATATTAGAATTAAAAAAATCTATGAAAGAAATAAATATAGGGTTTTTACAAAAATTATTAAGAATATTAACATCTTTAGGAAAGGGTCGAAAAAAGAAAAGAAAGCAAACAACAAAAAGGAAAACAAAAAATAGAAAAACGAAAAGAAGGAAATAAATTATTTATTTAGTTTACTTATCTTTATTTTTTTTTTTTGATTTCTTTTTTCCTCTTGCGACATCTAATTCTGTATAAACAGGTTTCTTGTACTTATGAGTAATCATACTCATTTGAATTTTATTTTTAATACAACGTAATTGAAGATAAAAATTACGTTGTTTGATTTCATATATATATTTAACAATAGGCTGAATAAATTCCTGTATATAAAATAAAACATCTATTTTTTCAGGAGAATGAAATGTTGTAAAAAAAGAAGGATTTATTTCTTTTATATTTGTTTTTAAAGGAGAATAGGTTGTTTCAAATTGAAATGGAAGTGCTAATTTACAAATATTGTTTGTAGAACTTAAATAAACAAATTGATCGAATTCAAAATCTTGACATTGATTTTTCTTTAATTCGCCTCTACATGAAGAATTACTATCTTTCACAATAATACTCCAATCATTTACATCTGTTATAGAAGGAATAAATTCTTGTATAGTAAAAACATGATCTTCATTCACAATAACAAAAGAATCGTCTTTATCCGTTTTATCTTTTTCATAACAAGGGTATTGATAAGATAATAATGATTTCTCATTTGGATCAGAATAATATGTATAATCAGAAAGTATATAACTATTTTTTAATACATTTTCAAATTTTTCTTTTACTAAATCAATATTATTAAATTGTTTACTAGTAAAAGAAAAATAATTTATTTCTAGGTTTTCAAATAGTATCATTCGTTGTATTAATAAATAAATATCATTAACGATAGATTCCAATGCTTCTTTAGGTGTTAATATTTGTAATGGTTGAGTTGGAGAATTTCTTGAGTAAAACCAACTAGGTAATATCATTTTGGCTAATTTATTAGTATTTAAATACGTTCCATTTCCACCAAGGAATTCATCATCTGACTCAGGTGTAGCTGATTCTGGAGTATCAGGTGAATCTAATGCTTCGACAATAGGGGGAGAATGAAAACTATCAGGAGAATAAGATGATTTTATAATTTTTGTTGATAAATATTTTATAAATTTTTGTTTATAAAATAATAAATGATATTTTAAATTATTTATTATAGTATTTACAAATATTAATACATTATTTCCTTTCACAAATTTTTCTATTTTTGTTGTTTTCATTCCAATAAAATATAAAAAAAAGAATAAAAAATAATAATAAATTTCAGAACGACAATTTTTATGAATTGAATATAATCTTAATATTTCTTTTAATTTATCATCATTCACAAACTCATTAAAATTAGTAAATTTTTGTTGGTTATTAAATATAAAAGAACAATCAAATTCATTATTTTCAAATAAAGATTTATAATTGGAATATTTAATTTTTTCTTTTAAATCATAACGAAATAAATAATTTGAAATCAACGTACAAGTAGAATATAACCAACAATCATTGTATAATTGCTTTCTATGAAAAGATAATTTTCTTGTTAATTTTTTACTCATTTATACAATATTAATATATATAATTCGTAGCACTTAAAAATAATTCATCTTTTAATAAATTAATGGAAGAAGTTATTGATATAACACCTATTTCTTTAGATGATAATTTTTCTTTAAAATCATCCAATTTTGGGGATGGCATTGAATTGTTAATGAATGATAAACAAAAAGAAAATATTTCTTTAGAAATGAATGATTTAAATCAACTAGAAGAAGAATTAAATAACTTGTCTACACCTAATAATTCTTTTTTTCCAGAAGAAGTAAAGAATGTTTGTTTTGAAAATTTAGGTGAAGCTACAGCGAATACAACGGCTCCTCAACAAACATGGGACGGGTATAAAAAATTTAATGAAATACCAGTACAAACTGAAACACATACATCCAACATGAGTAAAGAGGAATTATTAAGAGAAAAATTAAAATATTTAAGAAAATTAGAAAATTTAGAGAAAAAAGGAGTTGAATTGACAAAAAAATATACCATGGATTCTTCTCTACAAGAAATGATTGGAGAATATGAAATGATTATGGAAGAAAAAGGTAAACAAAATTCTGTTAAATTTCAAGGAAATATGATGATGGCTATAATTAATGGAATTGAATTTTTAAATAATAAATTTGATCCTTTTGATGTCAAATTAGATGGATGGGGAGAACAAATTGGTGAAAATATTAATGATTATGATGAAATATTTGGAGAACTACATGAAAAATATAAGTCCAAAGCAACCATTGCTCCTGAATTAAAATTATTATTTCAACTTGGTGGTAGTGCTTTAATGGTCCACATGACAAATACAATGTTTAAAAGCGCAATGCCAGGTATGGATGATATATTCAGGCAAAATCCTGATTTAATGAAACATTTTCAAAGTGCTGCTGTGAATAGTATGGGTAATACAAATCCTGGGTTTTCTGGATTTATGAATAATGTTATGGGATCTAACTCACCGCCTCCACAACCTACATATCATTCACAACAGACTTCACAAAATACTTTTTTTAATGATGGAATTCAAATTCAAGAAAATTACCAAGATAGTTTTATAAATTTAGAAAAAGCACAAAAGTCAAATAGAGTTAGACCTGAAATGAAAGGACCATCTGATTTAGATGATATACTTTCAGGATTAAAAACAAAAACAATCAATATTCAGCAATCAGATGAAAATAATAACAATAGTAGTACTATTAGTATTTCCGATTTAAAAGATTTACAATCGGATGGTAATTTACCAAAAAAATCAAAAAGAAAATCAAATAGAGGTATTAGTTTAAGCCTTTAAGTATTCATTTATAAAAGAAGGATACAGTGTATAAGGATTAGGAATTTGTTCTAATCCTCCACCTTTTTTTTCTTCTTTTTTTTTCTTTTTTTCTTCTTTTTCTTTCTTTTTTTCTTCTTTTTCTTTCTTTTTTTCTTCTTTTTCTTTCCTTTTTTCTTCTTTTTCTTTCTTTTTTTCTTCTTCTTTTTGTTCTTCTTTTTGTTCTTCTTTTTGTTCTTCGGGTTTCGATGGTTGTATATAGTTGGGAATAAATTTATTCACAGGAAAAGAAGGATTCATAGATAATAATTCTTCCGGTGTAAAAGATTTTTGTTTATAAGGAACATGACGGATATCTGCTATATTCTTTTTTATATTTTCTTTTGTAGAATTACAGGATAAATATAAACTTTTCATAAAAGGAATTTTTCCTTTTTCTCCTTGTATTTCTCCCGGCTCTTTATCCGAAAGTTTACCTGGGAATAAATCTAATTCAATATGAATATAATAACTAAAAGGAGATTTGGTTATTAATTCTACTTTCTTTAATTTATCTTCCTTATCTTCTTTTGCGATAGGATCACTAATATTTATAGTTTGAGGATTGGTTTCTCCAGCACCACCTCTTTTTTTAAATGATAAAAATTCTTTTAATTTTTCTATTAGTTTTGCTTCTATTTTTGGTTTTAATTTCTCAAATATATTTTCTTTTTGTCCTTTAAATTGTTTATATAATAGTAATAAATCAATATTATTCACATCCAATGTATCATTTGTTTTAATAAAATAATTAATTATATAAAAGTATAATATATTTTGGTAGTATGTTCTAATATATTTAAAATAATTATTATTAGCTAAAAATTCACTATAATACTCAACTAAATTTACATTATTTAAACCTATCAAACAATAATTTTTAATACAATTTTTATATTGGATACTATTTAATTTATTGAAAAGAACTAACTTATAAAATAGAAAATAAATTATATAAGTATCTAAATTGGTTAATTGAAATCTTGTTTTCATATTTTCTACATTTGATGTTTTTGATTCATCTGAATATAAACATAAATTATTTAATAAATAAAATTTACCATTATTTTCATAAATAAAAGTTATTTTTTTACTTATATCTTGGTTATAATATTTATTTAAAATGCTTAATGGAAATGTTTTTCTTAAGGTATATTTTGTTAAATCTAGCGAAATAATTTCTACTTTAGAATTAAAAATCATTAAATTTGAATTATTTATATATTCAGCTTCTATAATTTGGAATTTAACTTCATTTATAAATTTAAATTTATTTAATATTATATATATTTTATTTTTTGTTTTATGAATTAATTCGTCTCCAATATTATAATTATTTGAATCTTTATTCAAAATATAATAATATCTATTATTATCTATTAAATTGTTATAAAAAAAATAATATACTGGATCAAATTGAATATTGGAAGATGATAAATCTATAGTAGGTTTGGATTTTATTGTATCAGGCCATTTTTTTAATAAATATATAAGAATGGATAATACAGATTCTAATAATCCATCATTACAATAAATATTTAATTTACTCATTTTTTCTAATAAAATATTAAACATAACACTATCTTTTGTTATTCTTATTTGTAAATATATATCATTTAATTTTTCTTCCAAATCTTTTAAACTTTCTACTTTATTAAAAATATCATATAATGATTTTATTAAAGAATTATACATACTTTCATCCGAATCAATTGTAATTATAGAATATAATTCTTTAAAAATTTTTTCATTTTCATCAAAATAATTAGGAAATAACAAATTATATAAATTGTTTATAACATATATTTTTTTTGTATTATCATCTGATTTACTAATAATTGTTTTAACAAAACTATTTTCACCGGACACAATATCATTAAACCCAAATGATGATTTGTTTTCTATAATTATAAATGCTTTACAAAAATCAAATAATTTATTGTTTAATTTGATATCACTTAACATTTCGATATAATTAAAATCTCCCTGTAATTTGATTTCTGTATATATAAAAACATAATTTAGCCAAATATAAGGATCATCGGATGATTTCAAATAATGTTCTTGAAATAGCTGTTGGTAAATATCAATAACTGAGTTTAAATTATCTTTTATTGTATCAAAACTTTTATTTAAATTTTCAGTATTTATGTTTTTTAACCACCAATTATTAACTGAAATATATTCTTGCTTAGGTAAAAATTTTAAATATACTCCACTATCTACTATATCTAATAAATATTGTTGAAATTTTATCGTTTCTTCATAATCAGATAAATTTAAAAAATCTTTTTTAATATCCATTATATTATTTTTAAAATCGTATTCCTCAAATAATTCTTTTGCGATATTTAAATTAGGAGTTGTATATGTCGCATTACAGAAATTAATTATAATACTTTCATTTAACTCTGGTGTTATAGCACTAAATATTTTATTTACTTGAGAATTTAAATTATTATAAACTAAAGAATATTCACATATTAATGAATTACAATAAATAATTTGAGAAAAATAAGATATATTTTGTGTTTTTAATATTTTTATATCATTATTAAATTCATACTTTTGTATAGTGAAAGGAATAGAAAATGTACTATCTTGTTGTAATTTTTTATAAAATAATTTTGTATATAAATAGTCAAATGTAGAATACTCTTTTTGTATTATAAAATAATTTAAACATGCTCCTTTGTAATTTAAATATTGAAATAAAATAATTAAAATTATATAAATAATTAATATTATCATGGAATATGTTAAAATACTATTTGTAATAAATTTAATATAGGGTTGTTTGTCATCTTTTACCAATAATTTAGATTTTAATTTTATGCTATTAACATTCTTTATAAATTCTTCATCAGTAGCATTTTTACTCCTTAAAGAGTAATATAACTCCGCATTTTTATTTAAGGAAGTTATATAATTATCTAAAATTGTTTTTTCAATAAGAGATTTAATATTTGTTTTTATTTTATCCATTAATTTAATACCTAATTCTGGTAAACCTAAATCAGATATTTTTTGTAATAAAGGATTTCCACCTATTTTTGTAGTTGGTGGAGAATTTGGACTTATATAAAAAGTTTTAGAAGAATTTGATTTGTCTGTTTTATTTAATAAATCTTTATAATCTTTTAAACAATCATTTATATATGTTTTTAAATATTCATAATTACTTAATATCATTAAGTTCAATGTATAGTTTTGAAAAATATAAAAATCTGTTAGTTCTTTATCTTGTTTTATTTTATCAAATAAAATAAAAGATTTCGTTTTCATCAAGTTAAAAATAATTTTTATATATCTATCATAAACTTCTTTATAGTAAGTTATTATATTTTTTGCTTTTGTACTAGAAGTAGATACTGAAGGTAATGGAGATAAAGGCGGTTCATAATTATCTTCAAATTTTTTAACAATACATTGAAAAATAGCAATATCTTTTTGAATAATTAAATTCTCATTTTCAATATTCAATTGCGTTTTTAAAATATTTCCACTATACACATTATTTAATTCTTCCAAAAAAAGCAGTGTACTTTTATAATATGTTTTTTGAGCGTATAAAGTATTTAAAAAACTTTGAAAATAAATAATAAATATTTTATAAAATTCTTTTTGGGAAGATTCAATAGTATTCATGATACTTTCTACATTAGAATAATTTAGTTTAGGTGTTTTTTTAATAATATCCGAAAGTTTTCTGTATAAATCTTCTAATGTTTTTTGTTGATAAGATAAATTTTTCCATATATTCCAAAAATTATAATTAGATGTGTTTAATAAAATTCTTTTTTCTTTAAAAATATTAAATAATTCTTCCAAATAAGCATTTTGATGAATGTATTTGGGTATATTTATATAATTATCAGGTTTATCATAATTTGATTTATCTGTATAAAATAATATGAGAATAAATGGATCTGTTGTTAAATTATAGTAAATACCTGAGATATATATTAAATAATTGCTTCGATAATTATTTATTATAAATTGTAAATTAATAGGAAGTCTATTTATTTTTATAGATTTTAAAATATTATTAATTCCCATGTCATTATCATTTGCCAATAACTCTGTATTTGTAATTGGTTCGTTTATACTTCCTTTTATTAAATATAAATTAGTTAAATATTGTAAATAGTAATCTTTATCATTATTTGTTCTGACTTCTGGAGGTAATGAATTTAATAAATTATTTTCTTGTATAGTTTTATTTTCATTTGCTAATAAATAATCTTTTATATTTGTTAATGAAGTAGAAAATTTATGTTGTATCATCCAATTTCCATTCCATGTCATAGTATGAATTGTGAAAGGATAATCTCCTAAATAAATTATTTTTCCTTTAGCAAACAATACATTTAATATTGTTTTTATATTTTTATTTATATAATCATCACGAGTAGCTTTTATCAAAGTAGGTAAAGTAGTTAGTTTATCTTCTCTCAATTGATTTTCAAACAATGTTTTATCAAATAAAATATTTGGATTTGTAATAGTACTTTTTAATAAAATTATAGGACTCATTAAAATAGAAGTATTTGTATTTAGCAAAGTATTTTTACTATTATAAATAAAATTCATATAACTAGGAATTTTTGTAGTAATAAATATAGTAAGTGTATCTGGTATCAATGACATTTATATAATCAACTATTATTTAAATTTGAATTAAAACTTAAATAATTCTTATGCTGTGTCTCATTTTTTTTCTTTTTTTTCGCCTTTTCTAACAAGCTAATAGCATTATTTAATTCTACTTCAGATACTTCTCCATCATTATTTGTATCTAAATTTAATGTAGGCAAAATATGATATTTTTTAGGAATAACACAAAACATGCTATCTTCATTTAATAAATATTGAGAAATTATAACAAATATAAAAGTTAAAATTAAGGAAGCAACAATATCACGTGTTCCCATCCAAGACATAGCAAATACTAAGATTTGTTGAGAAACACTCATTTTTAAGTATTCTTCTGCGGATTTACTTAATTGGACGTTAATTACTTTAGAACCAATGTTTAATAAAATAATAATAATACCCGCAAAAAATTTATTTGTATTTAATGAATTTACTAATTGGCTAAATATGTGTGGTTGTTTTATTTCTTTTTTTGTTTTTTTTGCCATATTAATAATGGATATTTAAATATTTTATTCAATTTATTCATATATTCTTTTTTTTTTGTCTTTAAATGTCGAATGGTAGAATTAACTTTTTTATTTAAATGATAGGATGAAGATGTGAAGCCTTCTCTAGAAAAAGAACAGTAAAGTATAATTAATAAAAATATAAATAATAAAAAAATAATTTTTGCCATTATATAAATAAACTATGAGAATTTTTTATTAAAGAAGAAAATATAAAAGGTTCCACATGAGAAGAATTTGTTTTAGGAATATTAAATTCTTTAGAATTCATTGGTTTAAATTCATCAATTAATGGGTTTATATTTATCCTTTGTGTAAAACTATCATTTTCATTTTTATTTTTTATACTTTCTTTCATATTTTCTTTCATACCTTCTTTTGTACTTAAGGGTTCCCATTGTATTACTAATAAAATAATAACTAATAATGCTAAACCAAAATAAATAGTATGGACCGAAAACATAATTAATAATAAAATTATTATTATTTTTCCATAAATATTATTATAAAGTTTTATTAATATATTCGGATTCCATAAAAACAAAATAAAAACAATACCAACAAATAAAAGAATAGCATTTTTTGTATATTTTTCTTGATACATTATAAATTATTGTAATATAATATTTATAGTAGTATTTATAAAATATTTATCTAAATTTTAAATAAGAGAATGTCATTAGCTATGAGTGCTGCTCCCTTTCTTTCCAACGATCATAATTATTCAAATAAAGAAAAAAAACCTTATAATAAAACTTTAAAAAATAATTCTTCTTCAAAAGTTCTCAATGCTTTAAGCACCATTCATTCTTTTAATGAAGAAGACGATAATTTAACTAATTTTACACCCTTACCACCTCCTACCGTACAACAAAAACCACAAAATGAAAAAAAAACCTTTAACCCTTATAAAAATACTACTATACAAGAAAATTATAATGAAAAAATAGAATTAAATAATTTAGATAGTAATTTTTTAACCCAAGAAAAAGCAAATGATTATTATAAAAATCTTTTTTCTACAACATCTGCTCCTAATACTCCTAAAAATAATTATTATAATAATTCACAACAACTAGATCAATTAGAATCTAATAATTATAGTGTTCTTTTAAATAAATTAAATTACATGATTCATTTATTAGAAGAATCAAAAGATGAAAAAACAAACAATGTTATTGAGGAAGTTGTTTTGTATTCCTTTCTAGGAATTTTTATTATTTTCTTAGTTGACTCTTTCACAAGAGTTGGTAAATATGTTAGATAAATATAAAAACTTTTTCATTTATAAATATGTTATAAGCATAATTATAAAAAAAGTAAGCATTAATTGATTGTGTGAATGGTTTGTGTAATGTTAACAAATGATTTGTTAATATCGAATTAAATGATAAATTTTCTATATTTAAAAATTGTATATTATCGTTTTCTTTACATATCAATAACATGATTTTTTTAAAATAATCTATAAATTCTTCTGTTGATAAAGAAAATAAAATAGAAGAATTACATGTTATAATTTCTTTCTCATGAATATAATTTTCATATCTTTGAAAACAATATACTGCTTCTATTTCTTCTTTTTTCATTACTACATACAAAATATACACATTTTCTTTTATTAATTCAATGATTGTTTCTAAAGAATTATATATTAATATATCAAATAATTTTGTTTTAACTATTTTATCATAAATGTAATATATATTTTGTAAATCTGCCTTTACTATTTTCTTCTCTTGAGAAAATATTGGCTTTATTTTCCATTCTTTTAAATCAAAAAATGTGTTTGAATAACAACATACAGGAATAATACCTTGAACTTTTCCTTCTCTTTTAAATAAACTTATCGCAATTTTATCATTGTAATGCCGTTGATAATATTCATGAGTTTGTATAATTTGTGCTGCGATATTTTTTTTTCTATGTTCTTTATGAACGCATAAAAAATCCGCATAGTAAACATTTATTGGGTTATCATTTTTTATTATATTCACAATTACTGCTCTTGTTAACATACCTCCAATTATTTCTTTTGTAGAAAATATTTTATCTTTATGTTTTAAAGTATTTTCTTTTAAATAAAAAGAACAAAAATTAGGATATGGACCTTTCATGTGCGCGTTCATCGTTTTTATTGTTGGATTATATACATTTTTATTATAATGATTTTTTATTAAACGAATATATTCTTCTTTTTGAATCTCAGTACATTTCTCAAATGTAGAACATATAATATCTGTTGAATTATAATATTTATTTACTTCTGGTAATTTATGTTGTATTATTCCTTTATTATAAAACCAATAACAAATATCCCAGTAATGATATACTGGCTGTATTACCCAGAAATTATTTATTAGTTTTTTATATATTAAATATAGTATCACAAAAAAAATAATGATTAGATAGAAATAATACATAAATTTATTAAATAAAACATTTTATATTATTTATTTGTTTCTCTTATAATTATAATGAAATCAACAAAAAATAAAATAAAAAACAACAAAACTTCCAAAATAAATATTGATTCTGTATGGGGTAAAAATATACCTTTGGAAAAATTTTGGAGAGAATTATCTGGTAAAAATGTTATAGTTATTTATAAAGATAAAAAATATAAATATATTAATTTACCAAAACGAACTACACAAAAATATACAAAATTATTTAATGACTTGGATAATGATGATAATATTATTGCTGTACTCTCTAGTAGCCAATCTTCGGATGCGTATGAATTGGGATTATATCCAAAAGCAAAAAATAAATCTGTTGATTATGTAATAAAAAATTATAAAAAATATTTTAAACCGTTAGTTATTCCTAATAATATAGATAAAGATAGACCATTGATGGCTAAAGTATTAATCTTTTAGATTTTATTACATAATATAAACGGGTAAATCATCATCAAAATGAACTCTTTTTTTATTAGTCGCTTTTTCAAAATGCCTAAGCTTTCTCTCTCTCAAATATTTATGATAGGATGAATCTTCGTCATCTGTGTCATATGATTCTGTGGGCCATCGTTCTGTATCTACTGGCTCAGGTTCGGGAATTTCATCTCTCTCGGCAATTTCATCTTGGGTGTAGGTGTAGATTTCGCCAGTGTAAATAAGGCCGCTCCATTTAGTATCTCTATGTCTAACAATTGCGTTGTCGGTTAGTGTTTTTTTCTTATCAAATTGCTTGAGGATGGTATGCTTCTGTAGACAATTCAATGATTTTTGTTCTTTTCTGGTAATGTTTCCAATTGTTTCACGAATGGATAGATCTCTAACTAACTTGCTATTGTGCCTTTGACGAAATTGTTTTTGATCTTTTCTGGATGAAGATCTTTGAGTAAAAGATCTCATTAATCCATCTTCTAACATGTTGTAATCGTAATTGGAAACGGTATTTGAGAATGATGACATTTTAAAATTAACTTTGGGACTTCCTTTGGAATATACCTTTTATACTTGTTAAAAAAGATTTCAATTTTTTTTTAAATGAAAACAAATTGTAAAAAAATCAATAAATTATTAAATTAAACTAAATTAGCTTTTATATTTTCTATTATTTGTGGTGTAAAATCTTTTATTAATGTTTTAATAAATAGTTTGAATAAATAATCTGTATTATCATATTCATACCCTAATGTTCTTTTTGTTGAATAATTTATATAATGGACCATTTCTATAATAAATGTTTCTTCCATTATACTTTCATTAATTGTATGTGGTGGACCACTAAATATTTCAATCATATACATTTTTAATCTATTTTCTATATTACAAAATTCAGATAAATATATTATAAAATACTTCATCCATAAATCAAAATCATATGACCTTAAATAAGGAAAATTTGTTGTATCTACAGAACATTCAGCACTTTCAAAACAAGTATATTCACTTCTGCGTTTGGTTTGGATTCTTATCTTTTCTTTATTAAATTCTTTTAAACTTATCTCATATATTTTTAAAAGAATAAACTTGATTTCTTCACTTTTCTCACAAGATTCAATAAACTGATCCATTTTCATATACATTTATTAATATAAAAAACAAATTTCAATTTTATATTTAAAAAATTGAAACTATTTTATAAATATAAATAATATATTTTTTTAAAAACAAATGGAAGCTATTATTGAAGAAATGAATAGTAGAATAAATAGGACTTCTCCAATTTGCTCTAATTTAGGTATGGTGAATGGAGAAATTGAAAGATATTGGAAACATATTTTGGAAACAACTGAGGATTTCTTTGAATTGGATACAACATTAGACCATGATGAATTAGCAGGAGATATATGGGATATATTATTCGAAAACAATGAAGACTATCAATTTGATTATGATTATTATATGGAAGTACAAATTTATACTAGTTTGGAACCCTTATTAGAAGATATACCATTAATGTGTAATTATTTTAATACCTATTTCGAAGAAACATATGGAGGTCCAGATGTGAAAGATTTAACTATGAATAAAATATTTATTAATTACGCTCATGCTTATGCTGGATATAACAATATTCAAGAAAAAATAAAACAATGGTTAGATGAAAATTTAATTAGTGATACTGATACGGAAACAACAGAAATTCCTGTATGGGATGGTGGCGAAGAAGAAGGTGAAATATTAGAAGAATAAATTATTAAAAAATTGAAATCTTTTTTATTGATAAGATAGATTATTATAAGTAAAATGACAGAAACTCTCCAAACCGATCAATTAAATCAATTTATTATTGAGAAACTTCAAGAAAAAATAAATGCGGATAAAGAACATGTATTTCTATGGGAAGTAATGGTTTTATATAATGAGAATAGCTTTCGTACATTAGATAACGAATTTATTGCGCCAGAATGGTATGATCTTGAAACAATAACTCCAGAACAATTGGATACCTGGTGCGAACATTTTGTCTATCATATCGCTGACGAGTTTATTATAGAACAATCACCGTTAGATTTAAAAAAATATGAAGATGTTTTAAAATATTTAACAAATTATAATGGTGAAAAAAATGGTTTTAATAAATTTGTTAAGTCGTATTTAGAAACGGTCTATTCAGAAGTAAAGCAATAATTTAATAATTAAATAATAAATTACCTATTTTTTTGTTTATATTTTTAAGAAAAAATTGAAAAATATTTAAATAACTAATCTGTATAAGTTTATAAAATGAGTTTATCTTTTTCAAATTTGTTTACATTCTTTCATTTTTCAAAAGTTTCATCTACTTCTGAAAATGATGTAGTACATCATAAAATATCACCCAAATCATCTCCAAAATTATCATTAATTCATCCAGCTTCCTTTCCTGAATATGAAGAAGAGACTTTTAGTGATAGTGAAAAAGAAATAGAAGCTACTTCTTTTGTGGTTTTAAGTCCTGTACCTTCCGAAATATCATGTACTTCTTTTCGAACAACTTATGATTATTATAGTATTGTGAATACTATAAATAGAAAATTAAGAAAATATAAATATATATTTGACAAGTCTAGAAATTTTTGGTTATTAGAATTAGACCAAAATACTGTTTTAAGAATATCTATCTTTGAATTAAATAAAATAAGAGTTATCGAAGTATTCTCATTAAATAAAAAAGAAAATTTTTGGAAAATATATAAGAAATTAAAAGATAAATTAAATAATATTCAAGATATAGATAATACATGGCTAATAGAATATTCAGTATCTAGCTAAATTACTAAAAATTATGTCGAAGATAAAGATAAGTAGGTTGGGAAGTAGGATAATAAATAATAGGAGTTGGATTAGGTTCGTAAGTTGAATATTGTGATTTATGTTTATAAGTGAAGCCTAATGGCAAAATGATACATAAACAAATAATAATTAATAAAATAATAAACATAACATTTCCATAACATTTTGGCTCTTCATTAATTACTTCATTATCAGTTGGCATTTTTTCATCCGTAGACATTTTTAGTGTTAATAATTTTATACTAACAATAAAAAATATTTCAATTTTTATTATTTATTTATTTATTATTTATTCATTCATTAATTATGACGAAGATAAGTATTATTATTAAATACAATTTCTATAATTGTTTGGACGATGGAAGAATTTGTAAGCTGGAAACTTGGTTGTGAAGTAGGTTGAAAACTTGGTTGTGAAGTAGGTTGAAAACTTGGTTGTGAAGTAGGTTGAAAACTTGGTTGAAAACTTGGTTGAGATGTTGGCTGGGAACTTGGCTTATGATGTTTAATATGATTAGGATTATTATTTTGAGAAGATGGCTCAGTATTAATTGTTATTGGTAAAACAACACAACAAATAATAATAGTTATCAAAAGACATCCCCATCTATTTCCTTCTTCTTGTTTCATTTCATCAACAAGTGTAATTCTATCGTTTGAAGTAGATGGCATTTTAAGATATACAATTTCAGTTATACAATATAAAAAATTTATTTACAAAAAAAGATTTCAATTTTTTTATGTATATAGAAAATAATTTCAAAAGATGTTTGAATATAATTTGAAACTTTTTCTTCATCTCCACAATTAGAACAGTTTAAAAAAACAGAATTATCACGATTTAAATCAAATGAATATAGATGAGTACAACGTTTACAAAACATAATTAATAATATCAACTAATTTTATATTCTTTAGAATTATTATTTTTCTATTACAATTAATTTTATATTTATAAATAATATGAGTCGAGAATATGTAGATGAGGGTTTAGAAGAAGGGGAAATAGACGAAAAAACCGAAGCTTTAGCAAATACAGGACTCCCTATAGGTCTACGTGGTCGATTAGATGGAAGAGTAGAATTAACAAAAGAAGAAGCTGAAGATGACATGCGAGAAATAGAAAACTTATTTTTACAAGATAAATTACTTGAAGATAATCCTGAGGAGGATTTTATTCAATCAGAATTAGATGCGATAATACCTTTCACAGGCCAACAATTATCAAAAATACAATTAGAACATGCGAATTCATTAATAATGACTAAATATAAAGTTGAGGAAGATATGATAACTATGAAACTAACTGATTTACAAAAAATAATGGAAGAATTATTTACCAAGTCAAGAGGATTACATGGTGATTTGAATACACAAGTTGTTCCACAATCTAACCTTACAGAATCAGAGATGATAAAATATGTATTACCACAAATTTTTCAAATGTTTGGTCTTGTAAATATGCAACTTAATTTATTAAACGTACAAGGTCAAACAATTCAAGCTTCAGTTAAAGAGGTTAGAGATACTACGGAAAGAACAGAAAAAACAGCTGTAAGAACAGAAAAAACAGCCAAAAGAACCGAAGAAGCAGTAGCAGGAGCAGCAATCGGAATTCAAGCTACACTTGATTCATTTCGTGAATCTTTAAATGAAATGAAAACTAATATAATTGTTAAATTAGAACAAAATACAATAATGAAGAGGATGATGGATACATTTTCTTTTGTAATTACTTTGATAACTAAAACAATTACTTTTATTATTCAAACACGTTCATGGATATGGACTAGTTGTACTACATTCACTACTCCTATTTTTGGTTTAATAATTAATTATTTTTTTTATATATTATTTTTTTTTATAGAATTTTGGTTAATAGTAGCATCGTTAGAATACTTAGTAGCACAGTTAGGACTTGTAGATACAAGTAGCGGAATAGAAGGTGCTGAATTAAACTATATTCTCCAGCAAGTCGACAAGATAAAATCTATGTTATATAAATTAATAAGGGGATTAAATATATTTAAATGGTTTTATAGCAAGATGAAAAAATATATATATTTTTTTTTTAAACTATTAAACCTCCCTGAATTATATGAAATATGCGAAAATCAATTTTCTATCGCTATGAAAAGTTTATATAATATTACTATGACGATGATGATAATTGTAAGAGATGAGGGTTTAAAAGGTATAAAAGAAGCAAGCGTTAGAGCAACGCAAGGTTTCACATATGCGACTAGTGCTGCTCGATATGGTTTGGCACAATCTACTAGTTTTGCTCGTGAAAGAATATTACAACTAAAACAAGATATTGGTAGTACATTTAGAAGTGCGCTTCCACAAATTTTTTCTGCTTCTTTTTATGGTAAATCTAAATCTAATCTTCAAATAGAAGATACTACACAAGCTTCTCAAAGAAAAAAACCAAAACAACCAAAACAAAAAGAAGAGTATCTTCCAACTCAAGAGGATATAACAGGTGAAGCTAGTAAGAGTGGATTATTTAAACAACCAAGAAAAAAATATTCTCAACAACGCAGTTATATAACTCCTCAAGAACCAATTATAGCACAAAACCCAACTCAAAAATTAGATATAGAAGAGAATAAAATGACAGATATATTTGGAAATATATTTAGTAATACAAGTATAAATAAAATGTTAAAAGATAATGAGTTGGCTACGGAATTGGATGATGATTTATATGACGATGATGAAGAAATTTATTTAACTGGTAAAAAATTATCTAATGAACGATTTGCCGAATCTTTCACTTCTCAAACTGGTAAAAAAGTGAAAGAACGAATATCTTCTATTTTAGAATTTGAACGGAAAAAAATAGAAGAAATTTATAAAAAAAGTAAAGTTATTGTTTATAATACTTATGTATTTGTATCAGAAATTAGCAGTCAAGGTGCCTCTAACTTTTTTTCGTTAGTACCTAGCATTTCTTTACAAGATATGTTAAGTGTTATTTTAAGAACACCACCTGAAATATTTCCTGTAGAAGAAGAATCAAGTTCTCAATTGGAAAATTTAGATTCTCCAAAATATTATACACCACCATCAAATCCTACAGCATCTCCAAAATATTATACTCCACCAACAAATCGGACAGTTGTTTCAAAAATAAAACAACCAACTTGTCCTAAACGCAATCGTACTGAATCTTCCAAACCAAAGCATTCTGTTAGACATTCAGCTAAACGACATACTCTCCAATCAAATCGAACAGCTTCAAAACCCAATAAAACTATTTCCAATACTAGCGATGTTGTTTTAAATATACCAGCAGATAATGCTACACAAGTTATTCAAGCTAATCCTATTGAGGAACTAATTGGTAATACAGATGAATGGGTAGTACAGGGAAAACCTATTGTAGCTTCTCCAGCAGAACAAGAACGTGCTAGAAATCTTTTTAAAAAGAAACCTGCTAATCCTTCGAAACCAGTTAAAAGTCAACCTGAAGAACCAACCCTTTTTGCTGATGATAACGAATCTATCTTAAATAGGCTAGCTGAAAGAGAAATTAGTAAATCTGATGCGTGGAGTATTCCGGATAAACCTGTAATAGCCTCACTCGCAGAACAAGAACGTGCTAAAAATCTTTTTAAAGATAAAGGTTATAAACCTCCTAAAAAAGGATGGTTTAATATATGGGGAGGAGGTAATGATAAGATCCTAAATAATAATATTATGTTTACTAATTATGATTTAATATTTGAGCCTATATTTCTTAGTTTAGAAATTATTTCTCTATCATTATTAACACAATATTCGCCAACTATAGCTACATTACCAAATGTAATAAGTAATTGTAATTCATATATACAATATCAAAATATCATATATAAAAGCGTACAAAAGGAAATTTCTCATAAATATACAAGAAGAAATACAATAGTATTAAAAAGTAAAAGAACAATTAATAAAAGAAGGTCTGCGAATAAAGGAAGAAGAACGGTTAGTAAAAGAAATGCTAGTAAAATAAGACCTAGTAAAGTGAAATCCATGAATAAAAAATCAAGACAAATTATGAGAATGGTTCCTTTTTAGTGTTTTAACTTTTTCGTCTTAGATTTTGTGTTTTTGTTTTTTGTTTTTTGTTTTTTGTTTTTTTGTTTTTGTATTTTTGTTTTTTGTTTTTTTATTTTTTTGTTTATTGTTTTTTGTTTTTTGTTTTTTGTTTTTTATTTTTTGTGTTTTTCCACCTAAAATATGCCAGCTTGTAGGTTTATGAAATTGATAAGCTTCTTCACAAACATCCAAACTGTTTTTTAATTTTGGAAAATTGGTTGCAATATCTCTAGGCATATGAAAAGTATTAGAATGTTTAAGACTATAAGTACCATTTAAGTAGTCAAATAATTCTTGTATTTTTTCATTTTCAAACAGTTTAGGTACCGCCTCATCAGACTTTCGAGAAACCCACCGAAATAATATAATAATAAAATAAATATATATTAATATTTGATAGGGAATTTCATTTTCTATTTGTTCTAATCTTACTCTAGGATCATCTGATTCTATTGGTTCAAATTCACTAATATCCCAACCATAACAATATTCTAGTTCTAAATTTATAAATTTAAGAAAACCTGGTAATCTTTCTATAGTAAGAGGAGTATGAGTTGTTGTTTTATCTAATTTATTGTAAATTGAATATACTGAATTAATATGATTTTGAATCAGTATTGCTATATCGATTAAGGGCTTAGTACCACTAATATCACTACGTAATACTTTTATTGACCTTTCCCAAGCATACATAATACTTTTAAATCCTTCTACAGTTTCTAGATGTGGATATGTATCAATAAAATTTTCAAAAGACTCTTTTTTAAATTCACCTATTTTAATACTGCCAACAATTTTTACTGTAGCAACTGGGGGTTTTTTTTTAAACATGTTAATAAAGCGACTAGTTAAAGAGGGTTTTTTGCTTTTAACAGGAATATCAGGATATTCTTCATCCTCACTAACTAATGCCGATGCTGGAGAGTTGGGTACCGTTGAGGGTGTCCCTTTATTTTCATAAATGTCTGAAGAGTCTTGATCATTTGGAACAAGTAAAGAAGGTAAAGAAGGTGGTCTTTTCTCACTGGACTTCATTGGGTTTTCTCCACTAAATTCATCTTCATCATTCTCTTCATGATTATATATAAACGGATATACTCTATTATCGATAGGCATAGATTCTGGTTGTACTCTTGGCATTATATATATAAATTTATTATTAAAAAAAATACTTAAAAGAAATATAATATATATATTTGTAGAAGAGTGGCGCAGAGGCAGCGCGTTGGGCTCATAATCCAAAGGACGGTTGATCGAAACAACCCTCTTCTATTTTAATAAATAATAATTTAAAAAACTTATTATTTATTTTGAAAATTTAATTTGGTTTTACAAATATATATAGATATTGATATTCATAACTACAAGCAATTAAATCAACAATTCCTTGTGTAATAAATCCTTGATGTTGAGCTATTTGAACGATACTTTCTAAAGATTCCATATATAAGGTATGCTCGTTTTTTCTTGTTTTGTTTTTATGAATAAATTTTTCATGAAAAATTGCTAAATTTTCTTGTGGTTTGTATTCAAAATTACTTTTATAAGTCATATTATCAAAAACTATTTTTGATTGTGTTAATCGAGATTTCGCATAACGTTGTGGTGAGACGTATAATAATGGATTGCTTAACATAGGATCAAACATATCTGAATTCACAAGATGAACGATACAATATCCTCCAGGTTTTAACCAATTATAACAATTTTGAAAAAACAATGATTTATTTTTAGTATAATAAATAGTAAAGTAAAAAGAACAAACATGAGTGAAAGTATTTGGTGAAAAAAGCATTGAATCCATCATATCTCCTTTTTGAAATTTAGAATTAGGATATTTTTTCTTTGAAAAAGTAATCATATCTTTTGAACTATCTACTCCTATTACTTTGATATTTTTTTCTTCAAATAAATTCACATGATGACCTGTACCAGAACCAATATCTAAAATATAGCTGTGCTCGTCAGGTTTTGTAGAATTTATAATTTGTCCCACTTCAAAGTTATTTTTTAATTTAGAATAAACTAATTTGTCATATATATTAGAGTAAAAGTCATCATATAAATTTGAATTATTATAACTTGAAAATCCTTCAGAAGACTGTTGAAAATTTTCTATATTCTTTTCAGGAAAATAATTAAATATAACAATAATAATAACAAGTATAATAAGAAAAAGTAAAAATATATTTAATTTTTTGTTAAAAATATTCTTAAATTTATTCATATATGTATTATAGTATTTTTTTTTGTATATTTTTTATTATATGTTAGAAATAGAAATTAATGATATAAGAACCGAAAAAGATTTTAAAGCTATTACATTTTCTGAATTTAAAAAAACAGAAGTAAAAAAAGAATTGTTTTCATGTTTAAAAAACTCTCAATTAGAAGCTTCCTTTTATTGGTCTTGTGAATTTATTTGTGCCGGACAGTACAATGATTTATGGGAATGTATTATTTTATTTTATTCAAAACATATACACTTGGCTAATCCTAAACTATCTATTTATTTACATTTAAAATTAAATGCTTTTAAACAAATATATCGAAATGGATATATTAAATATGAATTATCTATGAGAAATAATATGAAAATAAGAAATTTATTTGCGGAAATTATTTATATTTTAGCAGAAAGTAAGAAAAAACATACTTTTGAAGAAATAAAAATAAATAAAAAAGATTTTGATTTATCCATTGTATCTATTAAAATGAAAGCTCCTAATATTCACTTTGGAGAAATCATTTTTCAAGAAGGAGATCCTAAAGAAATTTATATTGCTTTGAATGAATTAGCATATCATTTAACAGAGGAAAAAAATAATTTATTAGCTTGTTATTGGTTAGAATGGTTAATAGAATTTGATTGTTTATCAAAATATAAAATGGTAAGAAGATTATATTGTAAAGAAGCAAAATATCAATTAAATTTAATTTGGATTTTATGGGAAATGTTTCTTTATTTAGCAAAAGAAAAAGGTCCTTTAATAGAAAAAATAATGAATAGTTTATTAGAATTATTTATATTAAAATATACAACATCTTGTAATAAGAAAAAAAAATATTTATTATACATGGCAATAGAGCTATTAATTGAAAATATTTATTTTGAAGAAGAAATTATTAAAGACAAAGAAAAAATGAATAAAATAATAGAAAAAATAAATACTATTTATAAAGAAATTAAAAAAAATGAAAAACACCCTAATATGGATTTCATGTTTAATACTAATAGCAAAAATAATTTAAGCCAGACAATTAGTAAATTGGAAACAATGAATGCTATTGGAGAAACTTTTATTCCTAGAATATAATATGGGTCAATATTATTTTACAAATGCGTATCCTTTAGCTAATAATCAAAATATTAATTTTACAGGTTCTAGTTCTACAAATCCTTATAAATTAATACAAAAAGCAGGAAAAAGAAAAAGCAAACGAAAAACAAGAAATAAAAGAAGAAGAACACGTAGAAAAAATTGAATTTATTTAATATTTATATAAACTTTAACAATAAATGAGCTATTTTCAATATTTTTTCGGTATATTCAAATCTATTAAAATTTTACCGGTACCTTCTGAAATAGATTTATTTCAAGAAGCAACACTAAGTATTAAAGAAGAACATAAACTAGAACAATTATCTTTAATTATTCCTTCTGATTTAGAATATAATATTCCTTCGCCCTTCACTTTACGCAATATTAATTTGTCTAACCAAAATAATATTACTTCTTTTTATTCATCTTATGAATATGAAGTACTATATAAATATATTTACACAATACTTTTAGATTATAACCCATATTTTGATCGTTATGACCATTATTGGTTAATTATAGATAAAAGATATAAGATTCATACATCAATTAAAATATCATTATTTAAATCAAATAATAATATATTAATAGAATGTTTTTCCAGGGATAAAGATGATAAATTTTGGAAAATATATCATCTTTTAAAAAAAAAATGTAATAATGTGAAAGAGAAAATATTGGAAACTTGGGAAATGATTTTGATAATATATAATTCTTTCTTTATTTATATTATATGGCTAAAACTTCCGGTTCTGGTATGTTTGGAAGTGGTGTATTTGGATTTTTAGGAACTACTATTGTATGTAATGCGTCAGATACATCGTATTATTGCCAAATAATGAAAGCAGTGAATATTATTATTCTTATTGCTTGTGTAGTATTAATTTTATATTTTATTTTTTTATATGTGAAAAATTTAATGAATAAAAAAAAATAATTATGATTCTTTATTCGTAGAAAACAATAAATCATCATACATAAATTTACCCGAGGGTTTATAAGTGTTAATAGATTTGAAGGAAGAATCTGTCTTTTTTTCTTTTTTCTTTTTATCTATTATAAAAGTTTCAGGCATCGAAGAAGGTACTTGTTCTTCTTCAATTTTTTCTCCCATTTCATTCACTATAATACCTGTTTTTTTCTTTATTTCTGTTCGAATATACGAAGGTACAAATTTCGCCCATGAAATAAATAACATATTAGGATGATAATATTTTACTTCAAATTTATTATCTTGTAATTTATCCATTAAATAAGCAATACAATTAGCTTGACAATATTTAGGTACGCCAATAATAATTTCAGGGACAACAAACCAACAATAAGGCTGATCCATACTCATTTTTGCGGTTGTTCTGATTTTAACATGAATACGATTTAACAGTTTATTAAATAATTCCAATTGTTTTAAATCTTTCTCCTGTTTTTTACTATAAAGTTCATCTATATTAAGTTTTTCTGAAAAATCATCATTTATATTTTCCAAAGTAAAAATATTTGACATATTATTATTTATTATTTTTTTTATATATTAAAAACATAAAAAAAGAAAATAAATGGAAATTGAATGTTTAGTTTTATCAGGTGGAGGACATCTCGGATTTATTGAATTAGGAGCGTTATATCATTTAGAAAAAGAACAATTTTGGGATAGAAAAAAAGTTAAAAGTATATATGCGACATCAATTGGTACGGTTATAGCCGTATTAATAGCAGTTAATTTAGATTGGGATACAATTAATGATTATATGATTAAAAGACCTTGGGATAAAATATTTGAAATAAAATCTACTCATATATTTCAATTATTTGATACAAATGGAATATATGATGAGAATATTTCTTTACAATTTATAAAACCTATATTAGATGCGTTAGATTTACCTCAAGACATTTCTTTAAAAGATTTTTTTGAAATAACCAAAATTGAAATAAATTTTTTTAGTTTTAATTTTACTCTATGTGAAACAGTAAAAATAAATTACATAAATTTTCCCGATTTACCTTTATACAAAGCAATTTATATGTCTTGTTGTGTTCCTATTTTTTTTAAACCTTTTATATGGAATGAAGAAGTCTATATTGATGGAGGAATGGAATCGAATTATCCCATAAAATATGCGTTGGAAAATTATAAAGAAGAAAATATTTTTTCCTTTAAAATCAATTATAGTAAGTTAAATTATTCGGTAGCAAAAGATACGAATTTTTTTGCTTATTTATCGTCGATTGTTATGTATAACATTACAAAGAATAATCAGTTAAATGAAAGATTCAAAAATGAAATTATATATGAATGTTCTATAGATGAAGATATAAAATATGTTATTGAATTTTTATCTTCATTTGAAAAAAGACAATTATTTTTTGATAAAGGGGTTGAAATAGGAACGTTGTTTTTAACAAATATTAAATCATAGTATAACAAAATTGTTTTAAATAAGCATGGGTAGGTTTCGCATCATAATCGTAAACCTCATTATCTTTAATTAATTTAATTGTTGGATATCCTTCAATATTATATTTATCGATTAAACTTGTTATTTCTGCGGATTCACTCGTACAGTTATATTCTACACATTGTACGGTATAGCCTTTTACCTGAGTTCCATTCATTTCTGCTTTAAATTTATTCCATTCAGGTAAAGCTGTTTTACAATGAGGGCACCAATCCACATGAAAAAAACATACTTTTGCTTCTTTCTTATCTCCTGTATCGTATATCAACTCATTATTAGTTTTAAAGCTTTCTTTTATTTTATTATAATAGAAAAAATAAACACCTCCCAATATAATTCCTATAATAATAAAAATAATTAAACTGTATTTAAAATATTTTTTTAATTTCGTTATATCCATAATATATATTTAATAAATAAGTTATTTTATTAAAACGAATTGATTATAATATTATATTTATATTATATAATGTTATATACAGAAGAAGAATTAAATAGTAGCGATGGCATGTTAACAAAAGTATGGGGTCCTTGTATGTGGTTTTTTTTACATACCATTTCTTTTAATTATCCAACTGAGCCTACAAAATTAGATAAAGAAAAGTATAGAGATTTTATTTTAAATTTAACTTATGTTTTACCTTGTAAATATTGTCGAATTAATTTAAAAAAAAATCTTAAAAAATTTCCTTTAACTATGGCAAAAATGGAAAATAGAAATACATTCTCTAAATATGTCTATGATTTACATGAAGATGTGAATAAAATGCTACATAAAAAAAGCAATCTAACTTATAAAATGGTAAGAAATAAATTTGAAAATTATAGAGCTAGATGCTTAAATAAAACAAAAAAAGAACACGGATGTACTAACCCCTTAAAAGGAAAAAAGTACAAATGTAAATTAAACATTGTTCCTTTACATTCCAAAACTGCTAAAGTCGTTTAATACAGGAACAGGAAGCAAATAATCATTGCTTGTTGATTTATAATTAGGAACTTTTTTACATTCAAATGATGGTTCAGGACAACGAGCACACGCAGGACATGGAGGACATTTCTCTGGTGGTGTTGTTGTTATTAATTCATTATTGTTATTATTATAATTATTATTATTATTATTATTGTTGTTATTGTTATTTTTTCTAGATTGTTTATTGTAATTAATAGATTCTTTACATACAGGGCATGTGGGAGTAACAATTTCAGACTTTAACATATATAAATCTCTATCGGGTGGCATGGATAATTTACTATTATTATTGTTATTATTGTTATTATTGTTATTATTATTATCACATTCATAATTATCATTATTTTGTGGAGTAATATTATCTTCTATTGCTTGAGATATATTATCCTGAATAAAATTACTTGGTTGACTAGCATAAAAATTATAGTCATAAAATAATTGTTCTACATTACTTTTATCTACTACTACTATTATATACTTGTTATTCTTTTTAATTATCTTTACATAACTACCATTATCTCCATAAAAAGTTAAACTTGTTATATCAGTTGTATTTAAATTATTATTATTTTCATTTAAAGAATATACAGTTGTTTGGCTATTCGCATCTGTAACAATTACATAATATGTATTGTTTTTATATACAACTTTACATGTTTGGTTATTTGGGCCATAAAATATAACTGGTAAATCAACACCTAAATAATGGTTATAGGTTCCATATGTTATACTTGAAGTAGGAATATTGTAGTTTAATTGATTTGTAGGATTATAATTATTCCATCTATTTGGATTTGGTTGTGGTGGTGGGGGTGGAGGATTGGGTCCTGGTGGTGGTGGTGGAGGTGGCGTTAATCCAACTGCGCCATCCGAGCCTGGCGGTCCTTGTGGTCCTGTAGACCCAGGTTGTCCTTGTGGTCCTATAGACCCAGGTTGTCCTTGTGGTCCTTGTGGTCCTTCGGGTCCTTGTGGTCCTTGTGGTCCTGGGTCTCCTTTATCACCTTTATCACCTTTTGGGCCATCATTAACTAATGGAAAATATTGAAACCCATATACAGCTTTAGCAGTCTGATTACCATCTGGACCTATTGTATCAGCCCCATAACCCGGGTCGTATACGAAACCTTTTCCATAACCATTTTGGATCCAACACCATCCATCACCCCATTCTGAATCGCTTGTAGTGTTCGCATAAGTTCCTCCGGTACAATGAGGTTCCAAACTCTCACATTGTTGCATACATTGATATACACTAGTACTAGATGCGTTATGAATATATTCTTCACCTAAATAGGAATTATCTTTTTGTATTTCAAAATTGGGAAAATTACCATCTCCAGCTACAAACCCTTCCCTTTTAGAATTTTTACTATAATAAATACAAAGTATTAAAATCAATAGTCCTATTAAAAATATAATTAATACTTTATTCATAATTTATAATGTGAAAATATATTATATAAATTTTTATATAATATATTATGTTGAACTTTGAAACTGATGAAACAATTATTGAAATTGGAGTGGATGAAGCAGGAAGAGGCCCTTTATTCGGTAGAGTTTATTGTGCTGCTGTAATTATGCCTAAAAACTCTTCTTTAGATTTTTCAAATATAAAAGACAGTAAAAAATTTCATTCAAAAAAAAAAATAAATGAAGTTGCCGATTTTATTAAAACAAATGCTCTAGCTTGGGCTGTTGAATATGCCGATGAATACACAATCGATACATTAAATATATTACAAGCTACAATTGATACCATGCATATAGCTATATTAAAAGTAATTGAAAAATTATCTATAAAAGATGTTAATAATATATTATTGTGTATAGATGGTAGTTATTTTAAGCCTGTATTTTTATATGACAAAGAATTAAAAAAGCCTTTGTATTTTTCTTATAAATGTATAACTAGTGGAGACAATAAAAATATTAATATAGCAGCTGCTTCTATTTTAGCTAAAACAAGTAGAGATCAATATATAGAAGATTTATGTAAAGAACAACCAGATTTAATAGTAAAGTATGATTTACAAAATAATAAAGGATATGGTTCAAAAAAACATTTACAAGGAATTGAAATACATGGAATCAGTAAATATCATCGAAAAACATTTGGTATTTGTAAAAAATATTAAATATGTAAAGAATAATTATTTACTATATTTTTTAATAACGATGAATGAATATCGTTATAAGTTGATTCAAAATCTCTATCAAATTTTATAGCAAGTTCTTTCAATTCCATAACAATACTCATAATTTTTAATACCGCTTTGATAAAATCTCCTACAAATATAATTTTCTCTCTTTTTATTATACTTAACACTATTTTATATTCTACTTCATCTGTCGCATCATACCATAAATCAACATATTTAAATAAATAATAATAGAAATAATATTTATCTTGAATCCCATACATTTCGTATTCATCCATAATCATATTCACTTTACCAATAATAGATACTAAATCTTTTTCTAATGGTTTAGAAAAATGAAAAGGTACATATATATTTGTATTTATGTAAAGAAAACATGAAAGTAAACATACTAACTTCTTTCCGGATAAATCAATTATATCACTAAATAATTCAGCAATGAATAATGGGAATACTTCTGTTATCTTACTCGCAATGATTCCTTTTGTTGTTAAACTATTTTCTTCATCTATAAATCCTTTCAATATTAACATTTTATTTAAAGAATCTTCCGATGATCTATTTTGAAGTGCAAAAGGAACTGTTTCATAAAACTTGGATGAAAAACAAACATCTTTTTCAAATGTTTTCAATTGAAAAAAATCCAAATCTAATGAAGAATAACTATTTGGCAAATGTATAATATTACCTTCATAATCATGTATTCTTTGAAAATAAGATATATATTCACTAGAATTTAATACTCTCTCTTCTGAACCATCAAATTTTACATTTTCTGTTAATAAAATTGTTTTTACCGATTGGAATGTAGATGTAAAAAATGTTTCGGTAGAAAAAACTACTTTTATATATTTACTTTGAAGCATTATTTCTACTAATTCTTTAAAAATCGGAATCATTCCAGCATGATGAATGGCTAAACCTCTCTTAAATAACTTTAATAATATTTTATATTCTACCAAATTTGTATAGTCTGTATAATTTGGTAGTTTCTTTAAAATACTTAAACATACTTCTTCTATTTCCTCTTTTTCAGTTTCGCTTAATAAAGAAATACGAATACTTTCTACTGTTTTTTCTAAGTTTCTTCTAGACAATATTAAACAAACAGCAGGAAACATATCTTTTTCTTTACATTCTAGCAATACGTGATTTATTAGATAATCTCTCTTCACATACCCGTTTGATGATTTAAAACTATATATATCATAATATACTTTTGAAATAACTTCATCCGTTAATGGAATACATTTTTGAATTCGTTGTAATACATTTTGCGTATTAGAAATAGGCAATGAATTGTAATAATTAGGATGTAAATCATAATATAAATAATGTGTTAATTTCTCTTTTTCTTTATCTTCAATAACATGAAATGGATATCTACTTATATTTCCCAAGTACTTTACTAAAAAATCTATATTAGAAAAAGGCAATGAAAAAATAACCGTTTGAATAAATGGTAAAATATTATTTAATAACTCTTCAATATTTTTTCCTCTTTCATGATCGTTTATATATTGAAATTTATCAAAAATAATTAAATCAATATCTTCTTTTTGAATTTCGTTTTGATACAATAAACGTAATAAGATTTCAGGAGTCATAATAATTAAATCGGAATCAATATTACATCTTCTTTCTCCTGTTATAATACCAACACTTATCATACCTTTATAATATTCACAATAATAATGAAATAATTGATTACACAACGATTTTAAGGGTAATATATAAATTATTTTCTTTTTTATTTGTGGTTCTAATGGCTCTAATTGATGTTCTTTCAAAATTTGATGAATATAGCTTTGGTTATTTGTTTCTATATAACTTGAGACAAATATATTTTCTCTTTCTTTTAATAAATAATCCATTATATTTATTTGTATTATATATTTAAATCATTTCTTACCATATTTCAATAAAAGTATTATTAAACATATTATTTTCTTCTTTTAAACCATATATAGATTGAAATTTTTTTGAATTCTGTAAAACTCCATTCACTCTATATTTAGATAAAGAATGAACGTCATTTAAAATTCGGTCATGTAATGATTTATTATTTATTTTATTTCTCCAAGAACTGCTATAATATTCATAAAATTGTTTGAAATGAGAAATTTGATCTTTTCCTAATATATTTTGTTGGATTAATTCTTTTTCAAGTACTTCTTCACAAATTAATACACCATAAATATCTGCTATATTTTCACCCAAGCTTAATTTACCATCTAGATGAATATTATCTAATTTTGCCATTTTTTCATATTTTACAATAATTTCTTTTTGTTTTTTTTTATATTCTTGCTTATCTGATACCGTCCACCAATTAATATAATTTCCTAAATCATCTAATTTACAACCTTCGTCATCAAATGCATGAATTAATTCATGACCTAATGTACTTCCTATAAAAGCCAAATTATATTCAAATGATTTACTTAAATCCAAAAAAGGTGGTTGTAAAATAGCATTTGGAATGATTAATTCATTACTCATGCCATTATAATAAGCATTCACATCATATAAATTTACTCCATTATTAACCCAGACATTATTTTTATTGGTTTCATTTAATTCTTTATTTATATTAGATAAATAAATTCCAATGAATTTTTTATAATTTCCATATTTATCATTAATAGAAAAAATAAGTTTATTATACTCTTTTTCTTCTTTCCATTTGTTTTTATAACCAATAACAAAATTTATTTTACTTAATTTTAAAAGAGCTTTTTCAATTGTTTTTTTTTCTAGCCAAGTATTTTTTTCTAATCTTTCTTTAAAAACAAATTTTATTTTTTCTGCCAATGAAATACAATATTTTATTTCTTTTTCATTTTTATGATTTTGTAAATATAATTGATTTAAATAAATATTCATGTAGCTATTAATTGTACTTAAACAAGTAATTTTTATAGGAAATCTCTTTTTTTTATCTTGAAGTATTACATCAAAAAAATTAAAAAATACATCATTTATACTTTTATCTAATGATGAATACACTTTTATAATTTGATATATCCAATATTCTTTCCACTCTTTAGAATCCCATTTATGTAAAAACATATTAGATATATTTTTTAAATATCTTGGATTATCAACTTGAACTTTTTTATCATATTTAATATCTAAATTATGAAATATTTTTGAAAAATCTAAATGAAATGAATTATGTAAATGAGAGACAGAATAAAAATTTAATTTATTTTCTAACTGATTATCTTCTGTTGAAGAATATAAATATTTTGCCATTTCCGTTTCTACTTTTAAAATATTTTCTACTTGAAAAGAATGATTTTTACCAAAAACTATATAAAATACTATTTTTAAAAATAATAAAAATTCTTTTCTATAATGTTTGTATACTTTATTATTTTTTAAATAAATATTTTTATTATTAAAACTAAACTCGCCATGAACGATATTTAATATATTTTTTTTCGAATTATATATATTATTACTAACAAGTATTTGAAAAGGTAGTTTAAATCCAGATTGAATCATCCATGTAATAAATTCGAATATATTCTTTTTTTGTATTAAATCATTCAATGTTTGAATAAAATAATATAATTGTTGTTTTGCCAAAGGTTTATTATAAGTAATACAACTTTTAAATAAATTTACAAGATTTTTCTCCTGTATATTTTTAGGATTTTTTTCACATTTTTTAACTATTTCTAATAATTGAAGATCTATTTTTTTTTGTAATATAGAAAATAAATTAACAGAATTTTGGTCTAATGGTATTGTATAATTTTTTAACCAATTTTTATTTATATAAGTATAAAAATCATCTTCCATGTTTATTTTTTTAGTTTTGTTATGTTTTATTTTTTTTTTTTTAGTTTGATTTTTCATATTATTCAAAGATATTAAAAATTATCTTGATTTAATTTTTCATAATTAATTTTATTAATTATATCTATAGATTCGTTTAGTTTATACCGTATTTGTTTATAAATTTCTTGATTTACTGACTCAATAGGTTTTTTTTTCTCAATAGGAACATTTAAATAATCTTTTATTACTGAAATATGATTGTTATCAAATAACACTAATTTTTCTTTTGCTTCTTCTTTTGTATAACTGGTTTGAATACAAATTATTCGAATAAGTTCATTTTCTGATAAATCGTCCATAAATAATAAATAAATAATTTTTTAAATCATATTAAAATCAATAATATATTATTATGAAATGAATACCGATTTAAAATTATTAGAAGAAAGCATTATGAAACAAATTCATTTATTGTACTTGGCTAAATATAATAAACAATTACAAAAAAAAGTGAATAAACTATTTACTTTTCCAAAAGAAGAAAAAAATGAGACAGAAGAAAAAGAACAAGATAAAGAAGAAAGAGAACAAAATGAAACAGAAGAAAAAGAATACAAAGAAAACGTAAAATTAATTATTAATGAAAGTAATCAATCAAATCAATTACAAACATTACTACCACAATTAAGTAAATTATTTATGAATAAAGATATTGTTTTTAATAAAGTGAATGATGATGATGAGGAAGAGGAAGAGGAAGAAGAGGATAAAAAAACTAAAGAAGAAGAAGAAAAAGAGGAAGAGGAGGAGGAAGAAGAAGAGGAAGAGGAAGAAGAAGAAGAAGAGGAAGAAGAGGAAGAAGAAGAAGAAGAGGAAGAAGAAGAAGAAGAAGAGGAAGAAGAGGAAGATGAGGAAGAAGAAGAGGAAGAAGAGGAAGAAGTTGTAGAAGTAAAAAAGAAAGATGTAAAATTAATAAAAAAGATGATTGAGGTAGAATTAGACGATACAAATTATTATACCAATGATTTACAAGAAGGAGATATTTATGAGAATATAATGAATAAAGTAGGGAAAAAAGTAGGGTACTTTAAAGATGGAGAAGCCCATCTGGATGAATAAATAAATTATAAAAACAAATTAAAAATTATAGGTTTAATAATTTATGTACTTTCATAATTTATTTCTAGAATGTTTTATGTTTTATTTAAAAGTTTATTCTTTTATAGAAATCAAAATATTGATGGTAATGGAATATATTTATGATTTGTATTATTCAGATTACTATAAGATAGTTATTTTTGAGAATAGAAAGATATCCAATCAATACGTAAATAAAGATTTACAAGGAATAGATATATCAAATAAAACATTTGATCTATTGGTATTTGAAGATAATAGAAAATGTATGTTGATAGATAATAAAAAAGAGTATTCAAAATTTACCATGTCTTTTATGATTAAAAAGAGTGCATTGCCTCATCATAGAGATATAGGATTAAATATATGTAAATTTAACTTTAGCTTAATAGTTATATATATAAATGAAAAAGAATATGAAATAAAATTACAAAATTTTTATTATAATTATTATATTGTAGGTAATAAAATAAACCATAATTTTATAAAGTATTATGCTTACAAATATTTACAAATAAAAGAACCTATTTTAAATTATGAATTGGTAATTATAGACAACGAATGTAAATTTATAAATAATTTAACAATTAAAGATACAATTCTGTTTCATGAAAATAAATATGAATTAAAATAAGTATATAAAAAATTGAATTTATATATAACATGGATATTTCTTCAAACATGGAACAAATAAAGGAAGAATCTTATATTTTAAAAGATAGATGGATATTGTGGGCTCATTTTCCGCAAGATCCTGATTGGACTTCTAAAAGTTATAAAAATATTTGTAGATTTGAAAAAGTCGAACAAGTAGTCGCAATCATTCAATTATTACCTGAAGAGTTAGTAAAAAATTGTATGTTCTTTATTATGAAAGAAGGTATAATTCCAACATGGGAAGATCCACAAAATAGAAATGGTGGGTGTTTTTCTTATAAAATAACTAATAAATATGTTTATGATGTTTGGAAAAAATTAACATATTTATTAGTAGGTAATTCTATTAGTACAAATGAGTCCTTTAATAATAGTATTACAGGAATAACTATTTCACCCAAAAAAAATTTTTGTATAATAAAAATATGGTTGAATAATTGTAATTTTCAAAATCCGACAATGGTAACTAATGATATAAAAAATTTATCTTCTCAAGGATGTTTGTTTAAAAAACATGTGCCTGAATTTTAATTTGTAATTATAATATTATAAAAAAATTGAAAACATTTTTTTATAATAAATTATGTATTATGATAAAATAAAATGAGTTTTTCCATATATATTCTTTCCAATGTGCCTTATAAATCTATTTATTCTGTAGAAGATAACGAAGAATTCTTAACAAAATTATTATCTTCTATTGGCTATGTCTCAAGAGTTCATTTCTTCTTTTGTAAAGAATCAAGCAATTACAAAGCTTATATAAAAATCAAAACAAAAACAGACCAACAGATAAAGTCAATTTGTTGGAAGGCTCAAGTGTATGATATAGACAATAATTGTGTGTATATAGATAAAAACATTTGGTTTGAGCCTTGTAAAGAGCTAATAATTGGCGAAGAATATATATTTGATGTTGAAAGCTTCAAGGATTTTATAAATGGAACTCATAAGCCGTGGAAAGGAAAAATAATAAATTTTGGTTGGGACGAATTAATTGTAGAAAAGGAAGAAGATAAAGAGATGATAGAGCGCATAAGTTTAGATAAAGGAAAAGTTTATAAACATATTACTTTTATAGATGCAAGCGGTCTATCCATTCCTACTTATTTATTCAAAGACTTTTATTACTTTTCATGATTCACGATGAACCAAATTATTTAATTTAGTATTATTAATCATAATACTATTTTCAAATTAGAACATATAATAATAAGATCGAACATTATATTATTATAAAAAAATATGTTTAAGTAGCATAAGTTAACCCGCAGTTGCCAGACATGAAAGTTAATAAATTATATCTTTCTTCAAATAAGTATAAGTTATAATTATAATCATATATTCTCCAAGTAGGTTTATTTACACCAATAATACCTCCAGATAAGGGATCGCAAATAGCTAATGTTTGGGCCAATGGGTCTAATGGTGGAATTACAGTAACAATTTCAAATTCAATAACATTAAATCGACTCATATTAATAGCACCAGAAGGTTGTAAATCTAAATTATTGCTATGAATACAAAAATTATAACAATATAATCCATTAGGAGCATTACCTGAAGTGCGAGTATATTTTTCTATATAATTAAATATTCCTGCTGGTTGTGTATTTTCTCGATAAGCCCCATCTAATAAAATTCCTAGTGAAACTAATATTTCTTTTTCATTCTCAAATGAGTAATTACTAGTAATCATCCATCCTGTTAACAATCCATTTGGATTCACACCAGGTCCTATTAATACTTGTGTGGAACTATCACCATTTTTTCGTACGATAGGATAAGTTCCTTCTGCTTTAGCAGGTACAATATCATTCGGTAAATAATTATAAGGCCAATTTGTATAATTACTCCATTCATTTCTTAAATTCACATCACTTCTTTGAAAATAAAAAAGATAACTTGAAACAAGACCTACTGAATCCAATTTAACACGATTTGATCCTGTTACATTAAAAAACTGATACTCATGAACTTGCTTAAATAAATATTTTTGTTCTTGTAAAGCAAATAATCTTTGTTCTTGATCGGATAAAAAACAATAGGTACAATTTAAATGTATATCCGCATTCCACAATACTCTTAAATCAGAATAAGAATCAACTCCTAGTTCAACATCAGGAGGAGGTTGTAAAAATCGATAAAACTGCATATAAAACAAATTAAAGTTGGGTGATACATATGGAAATTGATTCACTTCATCTAATACATCACGGATTTGAAACAACTCATTAACGGGACGAAATGTTATATTAATATATAATTCATTATATTGTAAAGAAGTTAATGGAAAAGCCATTTGACTTTTCATTGTGAACCAAGTATTAATAGGGATATATAAAATAGAACCACGAATGGAAGGCTCAGGTCCATTGAGAGTATTATTAAAATAAGAATTTGGGTACATATTCACACGTCCTCCAGCATTTGCTGGATCATTTAATTCTGGAACATTTCCAATCATTTTATCAAATAACACTTTTTTTGTACCAATAGAATCTCTTTGTACTGCTGATAATAAATAAGAACCAGAAAATTTTTGAATAGTAGTATTTCCACATGTGATAGATATTTCGGAAATCATTTGTGCGCCTAAATTTTCTATCCAGCGAAATTCATAAGGAGCCCACATTCCTTGAGAAACTTCTCCATTATAATAATTATTTTGAATAGGAGGGAAAATAGGACTCCATATATTTGGTAATTGGACCGATACATAAGTATCCATTAGTAAATCAGCGTATCTAGGAATTTTAAACTGAAAATAAGAAGGTTCTGTTAGACGCAATGTTTTAGCGCCTTCAAAATCTACACGAAATTTTTGTAATCCAAAATTAGTATATTTAGAATAAGAACTTTTAAAAAAAGTTTTTGTAGGATTACCATTTAATATTACATTCTGTTGTCCTACAGATACTAAGTTTAATAATCCTCCAGCCATTATAAATTATATAGCGAATATTTTTAAGTTATAATATATAAATATGGTCCAATCAGATACTTCTAACATTACTATTTTATTTATTTATTTAGTCTGTTTTTTAATGATTCTTGTTCCTGTCTCATATTATATTTATGCTGCGACGACACAAAAAAAAGGTGATTGTACGAATTTCGATACCATGTTTGGAGATAAAAATACTCATATAGTATCTATAGATAATACTTATAATTTAGCGTTAAGAGATTACTATATAAAGTCAGCGTATAATTGTTGTTGTCCTGGGAATTATAGAAATGATTTTGTTGAATTATGTGCGTTAAAAGATATATTAAAACAAGGAACGAGATGGTTAGATGTAGAAGTTTTTTCGATCAATAATAAACCAGTTATAGCGGCTTCTACTACAGATAATTATTTTGAAAAAGAAACATATAATTCTATTCCTTTTCAAGACTTTTTATCATGTATAAATCAAAATGCTTTTAGTGATTTTTCACCTAATCCAGCGGATCCTATTTTTATTCATATTCGTTTTAAAAGCAATAATACAGAAATGTATAATTCTTTAACAAAAATCGTCCAAGATAATATAAGTAATAGTAGGTTATTGGATAGCAAATATAGTTATGGATATCAAGTATTAAATACAAGTCCAGATATTCCCGTATATCAAGAAAATTTAGGAAAAGTTAAATTAAATGAACTCATGAATAAAATTGTTTTTGTTGTTTCCCAGCAAAACAATTATTTTATAAATACACCCTTTTATGAATATGTAAATTTAATTAGTGATAGTATGTATTGTAATATTTTAACAGAATATGATGTGAAATTTAATCCTGATATAGAAGAATTAAAAGAACATAATAAGCAATATATGACATTTGAAATCCCAGATAATAATTATAGTCCAAGTTGTCCGGATAGTACGGCCGCAATGACTTTAGGAATACAATGCGTAGGAATGAGATATAATACAACCAATACAACTATGTTAATTATAAATGAAGAATTTTTTGATAATTACGGTCATGCTTTTGTATTAAAACCACTACATTTAAGATATGTACCAGTATCCTATCCAGATCCACCACCATTAGAACCTAGTATGAGCTTGGCACCACGACCTGTTACGTTTCCCATGGGAGTTAGTGGAGAAATATAATTTATATTATAATATTATGAAAGACAATATAAATAAGCCAAGTATTTGTAAAGATATGAATATAGAAGATTGTGAATTACAAATTATTCGTTTGTCTGTAGACAAATCAGAAAAAAGATTAGGAGCAAAAGTAGCACAATCAAGTGAAATTAAACAAATTATTAGTTTATTAGAAGATTTTCTTCAACAAAAAAGACTAATCTGTTATGGTGGTACAGCTATAAATAATATATTACCTAAAACAGAGCAATTTTACGATCAAAACATTGAAGTTCCCGATTATGATTTCTTTTCATATAATCCAATTGAAGACGCAAAAGAATTATCTAATATTTATTATAAAAATGGATTCACTGAAGTAGAAGCAAAATCGGGACAACATCATGGTACATATAAAGTATTTGTGAATTTTATGCCTATTGCTGACATTACTTTTATTCCCAAAGAATTATTTATTAATTTAAAAAAAACAGCTATTAAAATAAGTGGAATTTATTATGCTCCACCCAATTATTTACGCATGAGTATGTTTTTAGAATTGTCTAGACCCAACGGAGATGTTTCAAGATGGGAAAAAGTATTTAAAAGATTAAAATTATTAAATAAGCATTATCCGTTGTATAATAAAAAATGTTTTCATACTTCTTTTCAAAGAGAGTTATCAACACAAAATGAATATAAACAAGAGGAATTATTTTATATACTTCAAAACATATTAACAAGTCAAAATGTAGTATTTTTTGGGGGATATGCGTTAAGTTTATATTCAAGATACATGCCAGATTTTATAAAAAAACAATTTCGACATATTCCTGATTTTGATATATTAGCAGAAAATCCAAAAACAACAGCAGATAATATAAAAGAAGAATTAATAAGTCAAGGTATTAAAAATGTTTCAATTATCAAACATAAAGCTATAGGAGAATTAATTGGTGTGAATTATGAAATTGTTATTGGTAAGGATACAGTAGGGTTTATTTATGAACCCAAAGCTTGTCATAGTTATAATGTTATTCGAGTTAATAAAAAAAATATTAAAATAGCTACAATTGATACTATTTTAAGTTTTTATTTGGCGTTTTTGTATGCGAATAAACCTTATTATGATACAGATCGTATTTTATGTATGGCAACTTTTTTATTTGATATACAAGAAAAAAATAAATTACAACAAATAGGATTATTAAAAAGATTTACTATATCATGCTTCGGACATCAAGAATCTATTGAAGAAATGAAATTAGAAAAATCAAATAAATTTAAAGAATTAAAAAACAATAAAAATTTAAAAGAATTTGAAGAATGGTTTTTAAATTATCGTCCTGATAAAATACATAAAAGTAAAAAAAATATGGAAGAGCCAGTAATTGAGAAGGAGCATAAAAAAAAAACAAAAAAAAATATTAAAAAGAAAAGAAAGACAAAAAAAATGTTTGGAATATTTTAAATAAAATTGAATGAAATAATCTAAAAATAAACAATTATATATAACAAATGTCTTCCAGTGAAATTTCTTCTATTTATAAATCAAGAAATATTATTCTTGAATTAATGGAATCACAAAATTATATTATAACTGATTATTTAGGATTTAGTATTAGTGAAGTGAATATTATGTATACTACAAAACAATTAGATATGTTATTAACGAAAACAGATGCCTCTAGAAAAATCTATATAAAATACTTTTTATTAAAAGCTTTACGAATTAATTATATAGATGAAATGATAGAAGATTTATTTTATACAGAAGAAGTATTATCCAAGAAAGATACATTATTGATTATTACCAAAGAAGAAGTGAATGAGACAATACAAAATCATTTAAAGCAAGTATGGGAGCAAGATAAAGTCTTTATTATTGTTTTAACATTAAAAAAATTACAATTTAATATTTTAAAGCATACATTAGTTCCGCCTCAACGAATTATAAGTTCAGAAGAAACAGAAATTGTTAAAAGAAAGTATAATATTATGGAAGATTCTCAATGGCCTGAAATATCTCGTTTTGACCCGGTCATGTTAGTTATAGGTATAAAACCAGGTGAAATTTGTGAGATTATTCGTCCCAATAAATCTTCTATTGTAGAAAAATATTATAGATTATGTACCAATAACTAAAATATAAAATAATATATATGACTAGTACTTCAGCAAATATATTTAGTGAAAAGTTAGAAAATTTAAAAAATACATTTATAAATTTAATGTCTGATATGGAAACTACTATTGTAAATCACAAATTATATCCTGACGATCAAACATTCAGTAGTAATTATGACAACTTTATGGCTGCAAGTTATACTTGTAATAAAAATTTGGCGACATTAAATACTGAAGTTAATGATAATATAACTATTTCAAATCAAATATTAAATGAATTATTATCTCAATTAGATAGCTCAAATAATTATACTAAAATAATTCCAGCTTTATTTAATAAAAAAAATGCTAGTAATGATATGAAAATTGATAATATGAATTTATATAATTATCAAATTTTGTTAAATTGGGAAATGTTTATTGGAATGTTTTTTCTTTTTATTTGTGTAATTTGGTATTATAGAAAATATTATGATACAAAACAAGTTATTGAATATACAAAACAAAAAATGGTTGATATAAAAGAAGATGTTTCAAATAATATAAAAACAGCACAGGAAGAGATAACAAAAATGACTGAAGCGCCTCCTCAAACTCCAACAAAAGAACTACCAAAAACAATTATTAAAAAATAAGAAAAATAATAAAGAAAATAAAGAATATATATTATGTTAAAAATATATATTCTTTCTTTACAATGGAAACATGTTGAAAAAAACCTATCGCTTTATATTCAAAAAAGTATTCAAGAAAGTATTAAACGAATGATTAAAAAAAACTATTATAAATATATATAATGAGTTCTTCTTTATCTAATTTATCTTCACAATATACAATATTATCCAAGACATATCTTCAAGCTATTGAAGAATATAAAATAGAAAATCAAGAAAATATTAAAAAAAAAATATTAATTCAACTAAAAAATGGTTTAACAAAATCTTTTTATGTAGGAAAATATCCTGATTTATCAACATATTTTACAGAAAAAATAAAATCAATTGATATTTATGATGGCTTGATAATAACTTTGTATACAGAAACAAATTTTAATGGAGAAAGTAAAATTTACATGAGTACAAAAACAAATGACTTTAGTAACGAAGAAATTGATATGACATATAGATCTTTACAAGTAGAATTATTAAATAAAGAACATGATACTTATTTAAAAAAAAAATTTATTAGTAATTCTAATCCCCAAATTACGGATATATTAAATTCTAGTCAATGCGCTGACTTATGTGTTAATAGCAATTGTAGTGCTGCTGTTTTTAATTCTTCCTTAAGTACTTGTTCTGTTTACACATCGCCTGGCACATTAGACAAAGGAACACTGGAGGATGAAACAATTATACCTATGAATAAGAGAAAACTATTAATTATTAGTGAATTGAATTCAAAATTAAAATATATTATCCAACAAATTCATGCGAATACAACAACTGTTTTAAAAGAGAATGAATTATCTTTGGAACAAAATAAAATTACATTAGATCAATATAATATTCAAAAACAAGAAATACAAGAATTACAAACATATTTAGAACAACAAAAACAAGAATACCAATCTTTAGAATCTGAACTTACTAATTCATCTAGTATTATTATGAGAAATGTGAATACTTATTATTTAATGTGGATATTTTTAATTTTTTTAATAATTATGATTTTAAAAAATATGTTTATCCCTAATAAATCTAATCCTAATAATCTCTTTTGGATTATATTAATTATATGTATTATATTAGCCAGTTATAATATTAATAACCCTTATGGATATTTATTATGGTGTATTTTGATACTTATTTTTGTTTTAAAAATTATATTACCAAGAATATAATATTAATAAATTATAATATGAAGATCAAACAAGGTATTTTATATAGAAATAAAAAAGAAAAAATAAAAAAAGAAGGGTTTGATTTAATTTCTCAAATAGATGATTATGACAACAATACGGATGAATTGTTAAAAGATTATTCAGAAGCAATTAATAGAATAGATGTGAAAAATCCTTTAAAAAATAAAAATATAAAAATAGAATTAAACGCAAATGATTCAGATCCTTTCACTGAATTTGGATATGTAAATAATGTAGGCGTTTTACGCCCTTATATGGAAAATGTAGACTATCGATCAACTACTTGGGGAAAAAATGGATGTCCTACAAACTTATCTACCACCAATGTACCAAAAACAAACGTTAAATTAAATAAAAATAACCTATTTGAAATTGAAACAAGTCCAAAACTTATTAATATGATTTTTCCGATGATTCCAGGTCAAGCATGTGGATATGAAGGAGAAAATATAGTTGTTGATAGTATTGGAGATTTAAATGATTATAATACAGACTATAAAGGAGCCTATACATCGACTATACCCAATGTAGATAATGGTTCTAATTTATATAATTTTGATTTATGTAAAACAAGAGCAATAGATGAGGGAATGCGTTATTTTGGGTTAAATAATTATAATAAAAGTTTGACAAATTCTCAATGTGTTGTCTCCAACGATATGAGTGTTTTTAAACAATCTATTATAGCGGGTAATATTGTTTATAGTTCTTCAAGTGTGTCAAGCGCAATTATTGGAGAAATGCCTCTTCTGTTGATACATGTATTTGGATCAGAATTTCGCATATATAAAGTAGTAAATAATTGGTGGTCGGAACCAATCATTTTAGCGAGTTATAATACAGAAAAAACAGATGAATGTTATAATAACGGTACTTTCAATATAGATGAAGTTGAAGCTACATGGGGAGGAAATTGTAATTCTGAAGGGTATAACGTACAACCTGATAATGTACTAAATTATATTCATGATATATATAGAGACCAAACGAATAATTTATTAAAATTACCAAATACTTTTTTATCATATCAAATAGGAACTAATGGCTTTAAAGAAAATATAGAAGATGTCGCTTATGGTTGTGGTAAAAATTTTTCTTTAAAATACAACTGTGGAAGTAATCCAAAAAGTCAAGATATACTGGGAGAATCATGGCTACAATATGGCTCAATAGATTGTACTAAAGAATACGCAAGCTGTATACCTATATTAATTATAACTGATGAAGGCTATATATATATTTGTAAATTAAGTGATTGTACTATTACAAATGATAACTTTGCGAAATTAAATGATAATGCTAAAATATTTTATACATGGGATTTTTCTGATAAAATAGATAAATCAAATGAATCTATAAATTATATAAGAAATTTTATACTTGTAGGTGTTTATTTAGCACCAGAAATATGTATATGTTCGCCTAATAAAAAATTAGCTATAACATGTGATCCTTCAACAATTGAATTGGTTTTTTTAACATATTCTGAAAGTGTAGCGAAAGTAGATGATATTAATTATGGGTTAAATAACACATCGACTGTTTATGAAATAACAAATTTACCTCCAGCGAATAATGTAGGAAAAGTAGCATGGGTGAATGCTATGGGATTACGTAAAGAATATCCTCCTGATTTATTAGAAAAGGGTGATGAATACATAATGCGTCCTGGTTGGGATAGTGTTGGTAATGATATATATGCCGAGAATATGAGTCCAGCAGAAGGAAAAAAATGGTGTAATAAAAATGATGATTGTGCTGGATTTGAATATGTAGGTGGTGTTTGTTATTTTAAAAATAGTAATATGTATCCAAAAGGTAAAAGACAAGCAATTTTAGGAGGTCAATTATATATTCGTCAACCTGAGATTAAATCAAATGGCTCCAATTGTAGTTCTAAAATAAATAGTATACAAAATTTAACGTGGGATCACTATATTCCTGATATTTTTAATGGTATTTATATGACTGAAAATTATAATTGTAGTAATAATTTGTTAAATCCAAATATGGGAGATTCAACAAACTTGTTAAATAATAAAGATAAATTAGTGAATCAATTAAATAACTTAGATTCTAGTATATTTGAAGAAACAACCAATTTAGTAAATAATACCGCAAGTTTAAACAAAGAAAATAATTTTTTATATAATTCTATGAAAGAAAATTTTGAAAATAAAAATCAACTGAATGATATAACCTATTTAAATACTTTATTATCTAATTCAAAAAAATTCGTTATTCAAAAAAGTTATATAATTATTACCTTGTTAGTTATTTTATTAGGATTGATAATAGTATTGTATAAAATAAAAAAATAAAATATAATTACATATAAATGAATTCATATACGGATGAATCATCTACACAATTAGAACAAATATCGACTATATCTCAAATATTACGTGATTTATATACAAGTTTGGAAGATTCTTTAACAGATCCAAATAGTTCTTCCACTAATAGTGAAAATATAATTAATAGTATAGAATCCATAACTCGTGTGAAAGATATTTTAATTAAAAATTATTTAGAAATGAATACAAATGCTCAACAGACTTCTATTTCCCAAAAAATAGCATATGATGAAACAATGAATGCTATTTCTGCGACTGATAAAGAAATAGAAGAATCAAAGAAAAAAATAGCTTTATTAAATGAAGAAAAATACAATCGTTTGAGACAAATTGAAATTAATAATTATTATGGTTTACAATATTCAAACCATCAAAAAATTATTTTATATATTATTTTTTTATGTATTTTTTTTTTAATAACCATTATTTTAAAAAATAAAAACATTATTCCATCAGATCTATTTTATTGGATAAATATTATTGTTATATCCATATCTATTATTGTCATTACATATATGATAAGAGATTCTTATAATCGAGATAATATGAACTATGACGAATATAATTATGGTTTTAATTATAACAAAACGATATTAGAATATCCTATAAAACCTATGCCAGTGAATGGAAATATGAGTGAAGCAAATTCGACATGTTATGTGAATGGTAGTAAATATTGTTCCGAGAATCAAATATTTAATTATGAACTACAAAAATGTGAAACTTTACCTCCTACAGCTACAGAAGAAGAAACAAATAATTCTTCTTCCGATGGATTAGTTATAGTGGATAAAAGTAATAATACACAAATCTCAATTTAATAGTATTATTATATATTAATGAGTAGTATATTTAATGTTAAGATGCCTAGATTAATAAATAGTATAAATAATATTAATCTTTGTGATAGAGAATGCTTAAGAAAAAAAAAATTAAATGAATTACAACAAAATTATTATAAAGCAAAAAGTAGTTTACAATCAGCGCCTAATGAATATGAAAAAACCAGAAAAGATTATTTTACTTTTAAATACGGATTAAATGGATATAATAAAATTTTAGAAAAAGAATATAAAAAAGAAGTAAGTATTGAAAAAGAAAAATTAGAAGTGAAGTTTAACGAACAATACAATAAAATATCAACCAATATTAAACAATTGGATGAATTACAATCGTATTCAAAAGTAAAAATGCCAAATACTTATGCTAAGTATTTTTTAGAAGGATTTGATAATATAACATTCGAACAATCTAATGAACTGCTCCAACAAGAAGAAGAATTGATAACAAGAAATTTAACAAACCAAATTACATTAAATTCTAGGAAATCATATTATGAATTAGAAGGTTATACTTCTTTACATAATTATTATCATTATTATTATATTTTTTATTATATTTTTTTTATTATTTTATGTATTTTATTTATAAAAAAAAATAATATATCTTATTATATAAAATTTTTTATAGTGCTTATTTTAGCTTTTTATCCTTACTATATTTCTTATGTAGTTAATAATAGTGTAAATTTTTTACAAAAAGTTTACAATAAATTGCCTATTCATATTTATAGCAATTTATAAATTAAGGAAACATTTGTGTATCATCGTCTTCTTGTTCTAAATTACAAATACATAAATTATTCCAAGATACTTTGTCTTTTTTAAAGTTAGGATATATTTTATCCATAAATTGAATTAATTCATTTGTCTTAGGCGGTTTTCTTGTACCATATTGCTGATCTTGAAACCATTTTAGAAATTCTTTTTGTAATACAGATTTCTTTAATACCTCTCCACTTTTTTCTACAATCATTTGATGAATAAAAGCAGAAATTAAATCTTGTTCTTCTCTATATTTATTAGAAGTAGATAATACAATTTCACAATCTTCTACTATTCCACATTTCCTATAAGCTATTTCAACCAATTTAGAAATAAATACAGGAGCCCATAATGGCAATTTATCTTTTAATGCTTTATCTTTTTTAAAGATATGAGAAGTTGTATCTAAAAATTTATCTGTTTCATCTATAAACTTAGAAATAAAAGGTACTACACGTATTCTTCTCCATGTGCCATCATCATTGCTTGTAATTTCTGGTAAATTATTCGTACATACTACTAAATTAAACTGAGGCTCAAATATTTCACTCTCAGAATACAATGCTCTTGCTTGAATAGGATCACCTCCTGTTAATTCTTTCATTACTCCTTCATCCACTTTAGAATCTTTAGATGGTTCTTGCATAACAGCATAACGAATACCTTTTAATTGTATAACTTCTGAAGAAGTACCTCCAATTTTATTTCTTTTTTCTGTTACTAAGGAAATAGGTACTGTACCTTTGTAATCACCCAATGACAAAGACATTAAATCCGCTAAAATAGATTTACCATTACTTCCACTTCCACAATAAATATTAAACGTTTGATTAATATTTGCTCCAATTAAACTAGAAGATAAATGTTCCCACATATATTTACAAACAGTAGGTTCTGGGAATAATTGTTTCATAAATTGATTTATTTGTTCTATAATATTATTATCTAAATCATTTTCTAAAAAGGGTACATTGGTAGATTTTGTAATATAATCTTGAGGTAATCCATTTCTAAATTCTTTCTTTTTAAAATCTACAACACCATTGCTAAAACACATTAAATATTTATTCGCATCCATTAAACGTATAAATTTTGAATCATAAAATAATTCCATAGACTCTCTCATGATATTGTTCTTGTCTGTTGTTTTTTTTAATTTATTCATTAAACTTCCTAAATTTTTTATATTTTTTGTTAATATTTCTTTAGCATTCTCATCTTCACATTTTTGTAATTCAATAAAGAATTGTTCTAATTTTTTGGAATACAATTTATACAACTCGGTTGAAATATTTAATCTCAAACTTTGTCCGTTATCTGCTTCCCATTTATGATTTCGAAATGTATACCATTTTTTATTTGAAATACTAGTACAAATATATTTTTCTTTAAAATAATGATACAAAACAATAGCAATATCAAATTCAGTTGAATTTTTTATACTTAAATCTATATAATAATCAATGGATTTATTTTTTATTTTTAAATATTCTTCTTTGTTTTCTTGTTGAGCCCAATAAATAATAGAACGTCCTGTCCTTCCATTGTGTTTTAATTTTATATTCACCCATTCTTTATATAAATTTGGAATATCATCATAATCAAAATCATCCGCTTTTGCCCTTAACATTACCCATGACAAAAATAAATCCTCATGTGTATCTTTTAACGCAAAGGATACTTCTCTATTTAATAAATGAGAACCGGGTTCATAATATTTTTTAGGCAATATTTGTGTTAAATGATGAATTTCTTTAATATGATATTCTGTATCTTTAAAATTATCTAATATTAAATTCATTGTTTCATGTAATGTTTTTAAATTTGTTATTTTCGATATAATATCTTCCATAGAGTCTTTAAACATACTTGTCGTATTCGATATAGAAGAAGGAAGTTGAATAACATTTTTTATTTTTTTATTTTTAATAGGTAAAACAAAATTAGTTTGAATAGGAAATTCTGGATGGTTAGAATATCTAGCACATAATTTACAAAAATGATTTTTTATAACTGTTTTATTAATTTCTTGTAATAAAATAGTAAATTCGTTATCAGAATCATCATAACCTATTTTATATAAATAAGATAATTCATATGCTTCATGTTCTGGCTTTCTAGAACCATACATTTGCCAATTTGTTGAACCTTTAGAAATACCTTCATCTAGCACTTGATCGATTGTATTTTGTAAAGGTAAACTATTCCATGTAGTAGCCAATTCTTTTATAATCTGTTCTCTTAAATACAATTGAATAGTATGGTCCATCTGAATACCAATAATCATATGTATTCCATCTTTTGTAATATCTTTATCCAATAAAATATTTACGTTTGGTTTTTCCATAATATAAATATAAAATTCTGTTTCTTTAGAAAAGACAAATATTTTTTTAATGTTTTCTAAATACACTTGTATCATATCTAATATGTGATCTGAAGTATGTTGTCTACTTGTTATTTCTGATGAATATCTTAAATCAATATCTACTAATAAAGGAGAATTGTGCGTTAGTTGTTTTTCAGTAATATATTCTTTTCTTTTATTTTTTATTACTTCATCATAATACAAATTTATAAATTGTGAATAATCTTCTTCTTCAAGAATAGAATAAGAACCGCCATACAGTTGTAAGTCTTTTTTACCTATCTTGGTATGCGTTATTTCTTTCGGTATACCTACTGTTTTTTTAATAAAATGGCTTTTAAGAAATTCGTCATAAATATTCATACTTTAGTTAATTATTATATTCTGTTATTTTTATTTCATTTTTATTTTAATAGAATTAAAATATTATATAATAATATAATGCCAAGTCATTCTTTCACTTATAATACAAAACGAAGCATACAAACTGGAAATTTAAATATACCTACTCTTAGTCCTTCAACAAGACTGTATAAAAGAGTACTATTAACTGCTACCACGGGATCAATGAATAAACCTCCTCAATTATTCACTTATCCATTAATGGCTTTTTATTTTTTACAGAAATTAAGAGAGAGTACTTAAATTGTATTAAATTGTATTAAATATAAGTTAATATGATAAAATATGTCTGTGTTTATTTCAAAAGAGACACTTAAAAGATTAGTTAGTGATGTAAAAAATATAAAAAAAGATTCATTAGAATCTGAAGGAATTTTTTATATTCATGATGATGAAGATATGTTAAAAGGATACGCAATGATAATAGGTCCAGAAAATACTCCTTATTTTGGAGGATATTATTTGTTTGAATTTTCTTTTCCTACAAATTATCCATTTTCTCCTCCTTCACTTACATATGAAACTAATAATGGAAATATACGATTTCATCCAAATTTATATATCAATGGAAAAGTATGTCTATCTATTTTAAATACTTGGGAAGGAGAAAAATGGTCTTCTATTCAAACAATTCGTTCTATTTTATTAACATTACAATCTATTTTAACAACTGATCCTTTATTAAATGAACCTGGAATTCGAGAAACACATAAAGACATTAAATCCTATAATGAAATTATTAGTTATGTTAATATAAATACCGCAATTATAGATATTGTTAATAAAAAAATAATGTTGCCTAAATATGAAATTTTTTATGAAAATATATTAAAACATTTTCATAAAAATAAAGAACAAATAATGCTTTTTATTAAAGAAAAACAAAATGTTTATCCATCGGCAATTTCATTAAAAACATATGTTTATAATTTAAGACAGGAGATTAATTATAATTCATTAGAAGAAAAAATAAATTTACTTTATAATATAACAATTATTTAAAAATATTTTATAATAATTAGTATGTGTTTGATAGATAATTGTTCTACTTGTTTTAAAGAAATAACAAAAAAAAATAAATGTACTACAATATGTAATCATATTTTTTGTTTAGAATGTATGTTAATTCATTTTCAACAAGAAAATAAATGTCCTATATGTAGAAGTACTTTACTTCCTAATGAAAAATATTGTCGTAATAGCCGTGAAAGTTTTGAAACACTTATTTCTGGTAATAGTAGATTATTAGAAAATATAAGGATTGTAAGTGAAATATTTAGTTATAATTCTGGATTAGTTAATCTAAGTGGAATTGAAAGTAATATTAATGATGATTATGATGATGATGATGATTATGATGATGATTATGATGATGACGAAATACCTGATTTAATAGAAGATATATCAGATAATAATAATAATACTAATTATAATTCACAATTTAATAATACTAATAGTATGTATGAGATATATTTGATTTAATAAAAGTTGATTTATCCATTAATTATTTTAAAAATTGAAATATAAATATTAAATAATAGTATTATATATTAAATATGCACTTCTGTTCTATCTGTAGTAATATGTATTATATTCGTTTAAAGGAAGATGAAGGAAATACATTAGTTTATTATTGTCGTAATTGTGGAAATGAAGATACAAGTTTGATTACAAATGGTATCTCTGTAAGCAAAACAAATTTACAAAATAATCATGATGAATTTAATCATATTATTAATAAATATACCAAATTAGATCCAACATTACCAAGAAATAATAAAATTAAATGTCCGAATGTAGAATGTCCTACTAATATAGAAGATGTAGAACGAGAAAATATTTATATTCGGTATGATGAAACTAATATAAAATACTTGTATTTATGTTGTATTTGTGATACTACATGGAAAACATCAAATATTCAATAAATAAAATTGATATATAAATATATATTATTATTTATTAATATAAGATGTATTTTGAAGGAGAAGAAGATTATTCATCTGATTCAGATTCAACAACAAGTAGTAATAGTTCTCAAAGCGAAGAAGAATTAGCTCAAGGGAAAGAAGATGAGAATAAACATATAAATTATGATTCTGATTCAGATGAAAGTTTAGAAATAGAAAAAGAAGCAAAAAATGATATATTATTAGATGAGCCAGTATTAGAAGAAGAAGAAGAAGAAGATGAAGAAGAAGAATATGAAAATTATTTACAAAAATTCAACAAAGATATTCATAAAAATTATGTAGAAACATTTCATCCTATGTCTTTTGTTAATAATAGCAAAGAAATAGAATCATTAACGATTGTTATTCGTGATAAATACAACAATGTAATTGATGATTTACATAAAACAATTCCGTTTTTAACAAAATATGAGAAAACAAGAGTATTAGGCCAACGAGCAAAACAAATATTATCTGGAAGTAAACCTTATATTGAAGTGAATAAAGAAATTATTGATAGTTATATTATAGCAGAAATGGAATTAAAAGCAAAAAAAATTCCTTTTATTATTAGAAGACCATTACCGAATGGAGGGTGTGAATATTGGAAATTAAAAGATTTGGAAAATATATATTTTTAAACATATATATGTAAAACATTATTTATTCGTTTTTTTATAAACCCGCTATCTCTCAATTGTTTTAAATTACAACCTTTATTTTTAAAAACTTTCACATTAGGAAAACAATCTATATTCGTACAATGAGAAATATGATGTAAATCATCTACTTGGTTTATATCTCCATACAAAATATATGTAGTAGTTTTATTAATTAAATTTTTTAAATTTGTATATTTTGGATCTATTGGATTTTTAAGTATTGTTTGTGGAATAAAACTAACCACATGATTAACATTATTACATAATGAAGCAAATAATAAAGCCGCATAACCACCGGCTGATGTACCCATAAATAATACTTTATCATATTTTCCTTCTATTATGATATTATTGATGTATAATACAGTTTCTTCAATATTATTGGTTATACCTGCTAAGCCTTTATGATACCAACATTGTTGTTTATCAATCAGAAATACTAAATCACAATGATCTTTATATGTAGTTGATAAATAGTTTAAAAATTCAAATGGAGGTATTCCTCCAAATTGTAATACCATTCCACCAAATGTAATAATTAAATTTTTTTTACCATTAATTATTTTATATTCGCTTTGGTCAATATATAATATTAATATTACAAAATTTACAAAATTTATACTTTAAAAATTACCATCCACCATTATTATGATAATCCATATCTCGTGAATCTAATATTTTATTATTATCAAATGTTACAAAAGATGTTCGCCAATCATTATAATCACCTACATTTTCTTTAAATAAAAAAATGGATTCTTTTGATTCAATACATATATTAATTGAATGGTTGTATCCCCAACCTTCATTCATATCTAATCTTTCAATTGTTAATATATTATTTTGAATAGTAAAACGAAATGTATCTATATGAGAATTTTCAATTAGTTTTATATTATATACAATATCTTCGGGAAAAAAATATAAATTAATTTGCTTTGTTTTTGAATCACTTGGACCAATATTTACTAAAATTTTTACTTCTTCGATATTATATTTTGTTTCAGATTTAATTGGAATATTATTTAAATTATGTGAAATACAATTAAACATATCAAATGTCGGACCATTAAAATTTTTATAGGATGAATTTAATAAAAAAGATAATAAAAATTGTAATATTAATGGACTTTTAGGTTTATAATTTATCATAAATGCTTGAAATATACTGGTTTTTTCGATTGATAAACAAGAATAGAAGGTTATATCTTTATCTAAATCTTCCATATTTAAATATGGAACTAAGTCAACATCTGCATATACTCCTCCATGAATATATAATTTACATAATCTCCATAAATCCGCTTTATACATCCCTTCGGGAATTTTTAAAAATAAATCAGCAATGTAAACATTAAAATTTTGTTTTAAAAAATGAATACAATCATCATCTAAAGACAAATCTAATTTATATTCTGAATTTAATAACTTCCATCTATAAAAAACTATATCTGGTATATTTTTTTTATAAGTCATATAAATTGTTTTATTTATTGAATTCATTATATATATATCAAATTAATATTATTATATATTTAAATATTATTCATTTTATCATATAGTAATGTTTTATTTAACTGTATTTTTTAGCTTATTTTTATCTAATATCCAATATATATTACAAATATTATTTTTATTTATTTCTATGATATCAAAATATAGGGTCTATGTATTATATGATAAAAAACAAATAATAAATATATATAAATATATTCAATATTCTACTTTTATAGACGAACAAAAAATACCTCATGGTTTTATTTTGGGAAAAAAATTTATAGGATTTATTAATAAAAATAATACTTTACATGCTTTACATTCTTCTGAAAAAATATTATATATTTGGATTCATGAAAATGATTTTAAAAAGTTGTGTATTCATACAGATGAAATAGAAGAAAACCATATTCATTATTGGTATAGAGAAGGTAGTTATTGGAATTTACAATACAAAAAGAGATCCTTCCTTATAGATATTCTACCAAATGAAAAACAAGAATTAATTATAAATGGTATTTCTTCTTATTATGCTGAATTTAATAAAGGAGTTTTTTTTATTTTTGGTGAACCTGGTAAAGGAAAATCCACATTGCTTCAATTATTAGGTAATTTTTATAAAAGTCATACTTGTAAAACATTTAAAATGACTGATCCAAATGATACACTTGAATATCTATATCGACAAGTAGAACCAACAAAAGAAAAACCACTTATTATTTTATTTGATGAAATTGATACACTTATACATTCTATTCATAACAATGAAGTACTAAAACATAAACACTTTCCTATTGAAGTATATAATAAAACTACATATAATACGTTTTTTGATAATATGAATGATAATTTATATCCTTATGTTATTTTACTATTAACCTCCAATAAATCCAAAGAAAAAATTGCCAAGGAAACACATTCTTGTTATTTACGTGAAGGACGAGTAAATAAATATTTTCATTTATAATTAAATACATCTTATATATTAATAAAATGAAAGTAGCATTGTGTTTTATTATTAATAATACTTTATACAAAGAAGAAATATGGAAAAGATGGATAAAACAAAATTCTTTTTTATTTAATGTTTATTTTTTTTATAAAAACAAACATTCTATTACTTCTAAGTGGATTTTAGATCATTGTATTCCGGATGAATATATCTTACCCACTTCTTATTATTTTGTTGTACCTGCTTATTTTTCTTTGATGGAATATGCTTTTTATCATGATAAAAAAAATACATGGTTTTGTTTTTTAACCGAATCTTGTGTTCCCATTATTTCACCTTCTCTCTTTCTATCTTCCTTTTATAAATATCATAATAAAAGTATTTTAAAATGGGAAAAAGCAAGATGGAATATTGATTATCAACCCAAAGCAAATTTAAAATATTTAATTAAAGAATATCATTTAAGTAATACACCATGGTTTATTTTAGAAAGGAACCATGTATATGTATGTTTACAGTTTGTTAAATTAGAAACAAAAATGTGCCGTTTGATTTGTAAAGGAAAAATAGCAAATGAAAGTATTTTTGCTATTATATTAAAACATTATCATTTATTAGAATATGTAATAAATGAGAATAGCACAATTATGGACTGGAGTAGAATGTCATCCACTACAAGTCCATATGTTTTTACATCCGAAAAAGATATAAATTCAATCATAGATTTTACAAAAAAAAATAATTATGGGTTTTTTTTAAGAAAAATACATAAAGATTTTCCTGATGAATTACTTGAGAATATATTAACACTTCCACCGATTACCACAATTAATACATGTTACGAATGTAGTCATTGGCTCATCAGCAGATCTCGTCTGCATTTGATAATAAGTACATTGATTGGAATGACATTTTCTACACTTGAATGTATCTGTAGAAGCAACAATATTCGTTTCATATTTATTTTCTGTCTTTTTATTATTGGCTTGAATTAATTTTTCCCAACGACCATAATCTAATTCTTGATGTGTCATAAATGCTATCTGTTGCGCTTTTATAACATTTTTAAATAAATCACTTAATATTTTTTCATTTAAATTAATATAAATACTTTTTAATTTATCTAAATAAATTCTTACAAAATGAATATTATCCCATTTTTTAATTACTTTTCTGTTGTTTGCTTCTTGAATAGTCCAATTAAATATTCCTTTTTCTAAGTTAATAGCATTCTTTTGTGTCTTTACTTTTACTAATAATTTATCTTGAATTTTTTTTCTAAATTCAGAGGGTTCTGATATGATATGATTCATTTCTTTATTTAATCTCTACTATTTAATATTTTTTCAATTTTTATAAAATGTAAATATATATAATAAAAAGCAAAATTTAATATATATAAAACTTCACTAATAAATATATTCTTATGTAAATTCTCAATTATAATAAACAATAATAAAAACTCCAAACATAATGAAGCCGATAATATCTTAGGAAAGTTTTTTAATAATGATTGTTGAATCATAAATCCCAGTATAACAGCACATTATAAACCAGCTAATATATAATGTATAAAATTATATTCAGGAATAAAAATAAGCGATAATAAAAATATTACTAATAAAATAATACAAAAAATAGAAATTGTATCTTTTCTTTCTATTTCGTATAAAATACTAGCTCCTCCTATTAATGACATTAAAGAGAATATAATATATTTATGTTTATTATTACATATTATACTTGATACACTTGGGATTTACAATAATGAAAATATACATAATAAATAGTAATTATATAAACGACTATCATAAACAATAATAAATAATTTTGATTCATTATATTATTATAATATTTAATTGATTTTCATAGTAATATTAGTTTTTTCCACTATATCACATTCTATATCACATTCAACTTCATCTCCATCATCATAATCAATTTCCATATCATCTTCATCATCTTCGTCTTCATCATCTTCGTCTTCATCATCTTCGTCTTCATCATCTTCGTCTTCATCTTCCTCTTCGCTACTGGATAAATAATTTTCTTCTATTAGTTCGATTTCATGATTTACATAAATTTTTTCAATATTTTCTTCTTTTGGATCTTCAATTAATTCTTCATCTTCAAAAACTTCTTCATCTTCCTCATCTTCCGATGTTTCTGATTCATCATCCGTATCACTAGAAGATAAATGTAAATCATCATTTTTTAAAAAAATTTTCTTACTTTTAGGTATATCCACAATTAAATCATTTATAGAGCTTAAATTTAAATAAATATTATTCCATAATTCTTCATTTAAAGAAATATATTGTACTTCTTTATTGAATTTTGTATAAGCTACTAAAATACATTTACCAAAAAATATTTCTTTATCTAAAGGTGGAGGAAAATTAAATTTATTTTCATTATTAGCCTTTCCTATTTTTTTTCCATAAAAATTTATATATAATTGTGGATAATTTGATATAGATATATTCCATTCACAATGTTTTAAAAATCCTTCTTCAGTTTTTAATCCTATTTTTTTATATAAATTATCTATATTCATAACTTTCATAAAAGAAGTTTTTTTTGATTTATCTATAATTAAAATATCAAACATAATTTTATTTTGATTATAAATTTAAATTGTTTTAAAATTGATTTTTATTATATATTAAAAATAATTATATAAATTAACAATGACAGATACAAATACTTTACCTACTGAATTAACTCATGAAGAACCCCAAGATATTGTAGCATTACCTATTTTAACACCTATTACTGAAGAAAATACTGACGATGATTCACTTCCAGATTTAATTCCTTGTTCAGATGACGAAATAGATGATTCAATGCCTGAATTAGAATTCTGTAATGGTAGCTCAATGTGTAGCAATTTTGGTATTGAATATAAAGATATACCAATAGAACAACCAACAGATTATAGTGATGAAGAAATAGAAAAAAGAGAAGAACGTTATGAAAATTGGAAAGAAAATAAAAGAACTTTTTATCCCAATGTAGTATCCCCTTTATTTGAAGAAAAACGTTAGATAATATATTTTAAAATATAATAAAAAAATATGTTATTATGGTTTATTAAAATAAGTATTATTTCAATTTTATTAATTATTATAGTTCATCATTTGTTTGTTTTTTTACAGAATAATTTTTCAGTTCCTATTGTTAAAGATTTTGTAGATATAAATGATAAATATCAAAATATGTTAAATGTAATAGAAGAAAAAGACTTTTCTGTAATTCAGGAATTACCAACCATTGAGCTACAAATACCTGAAGAAGCCCAAATTGAACTTCCCATAACAAAGGAGGAAGAAAATATAGATATGAAAAATGAATTAAAAAATTTTTTAAAATTTGAATTATAATATATTAAATATTAATGTTTATATAATATATGTTATCTAATCATGAAAAAAATACTATTATAAAAAATTTTTTATCTTATTCCATTAATCTTTCTTATGAATATATTACTTATAAGAAAAATTCTATAAAGTATGACTGTTTTATAGCTATACCAAATGGAAAAAAATATTTTGTATGGTTCACACAAATAAAAAATAAAAATGTATGTATTTTTTTAGAATATTTTTATAATAAAATTATAAATATTTCCATAAAAAATGTATCATTTCATATTCAAGATACTATATTTTATGGAACTTTTTTTATAAAAAAGAATATAAAAATTTTTAGTATAGAAAATATATTTTATCACCAAAATAAAAACATTTCTTCCATGATTTTTTATAAAAAATTAAAAATTATAAAAAATATATTTCAAGGTATTGATAGAACAATAGAAAATAATAATTATATATATTTTGGTTTACCTTTAATGAATACTAATTTATTATCTTTGCTAAATACAGTAAATAAATTAAACCATAATATTTATTTTATTCAATGTATTCAATCATCTCGTCATATAAATATAAAGTATACTGAAATCAAAAAAGAATTTGTCGAAAAGAAAAAAATAACCTTTTTAATAAAACCAGATATTATTAATGATATATATCATTTATATTATAATGATAAAAATGAATATGTTAAATATGATGTAGCATGTATTCCTAATATAAAAACAAGTATACAAATGAATTCATTATTTCGTCTTATAAAAGAAAATAATAATTTAGATAGTTTAGAAGAAAGTGATGACGAAGAAGAATTTGAAAATACAAATATATATAAATATGTTTTTATAGATAGAGAAATTCGTATGGAATGTGAATATCATTTAAAATTTAAAAGTTGGATACCTATAAATACGACAAACAATGAAATAATTACTTGGGATGAATTAAAATCTTTTGTTGGCTAATAATATGGCATCGATACCAAAAGTGAATGGTTCGTTTGTAAATACAGATGGATCACATGGATATTCTTATACATTCACTAGTACAACTGTTCCACATACTCATCCTCCTTGTTTAAATTATTTATCAGGAGGAAAAAATAAAAAAAGATATTATATTATGAAAAGTAAAAGAAATAGATATAATAAATCTAAAAAAAACAAAACAAGAAAAAGTCGTTCAAGAAGAAATAAAAAAAAAATGAGAGGAGGATATTCACAATACCAAAATAATCAACCTTATTCTATGAATTATTCTATTGGCAATAACGATCAACCAATAAGAACAGCGTTAGCAAATCCAGCTCCTTACTTTATCGGTTCACATAGTAAAAGTTTAGAAAACTTAGATAATTATAATCATTTTACAAATAAAGGATTTGCTTCTAAAGGTTGGTTTTAATCTATTAATAATTATATATGTCAAATTTAAAAAAAATATATAATTATTATGTTTATAAAAATTATAATTCCTGTACTTGTTTTAGAGAAAAAATTATCAATCTTCAACAAGGATTTGTTAATCCTACGCAAACAACAAATGAACGAGTAAGCCATGCCCTTTCTACTAACGGACAAGGAGGTATAGTACGGTTTGGTTTATTAGGAAGAGCTTTAACTACAAATAGTTTAGGAAGAATAGAAGGTCAAATTGGAGGAAGTGGAAAAGCTTTGAAAAATAAGTTTTAAATTAAAGCATTAAATTTTTATTAAAAGAATTCATTCCTCCAGTTCCAAAACATATTAAATAAATTAGAATAACAGCACCAACAACTATACTTCGATCTGTCGCCATCGAACAAGATTGTTTTAACATATAATACATAATCCAGTAAAGAATTAAGGTTAAAATAATAGCATATAATACCATCATCAACGAATGATTCATATACATCTTCATATAAAATGAAAAGAAAAAAATTATTTTTTAATTTTAATAAAACATTTTCCTACCAAATCATTTTTTTCTATTATTTCTTTATTTCTTTTTGTTAAACTACATTCTTTTTTATCCGAGACAACTTTCCATGAAGAATAATCTGTATTATAAGTTGTACTACTATTTTTTATAATTTTATAATTATTTTTTACATAAAATACTTTTCTCTTTCGATATTGATTTTGAAATATATCGTGATTATCTACAATATCTACCACTATTGGTTGTGTGTGTTTGGCGCGTAATATTCTTCCTACTGCTTGTTCGATATCCGTTTTAGGCGTAGCCATAATTAAAGTAGTTAATGTTTTTATATCTAAAGCTTCAGCAGCCATTGAATAAGTAGCAATGATTACTTGTTTTGTTTCTGTTTCTTTCAATGCCATTTCCTTCATGCCTCCTACATAATAACCTACACTTGCCATATTAGTTTCTTTTATTTGATCGTGTAAATAAGTTAAAATATTTTTATTATGTGCTAATATCATAATTTGCTGTTCTTTATTAAATACTATTAAATCTTTTAATACTTTTAATATAAAATTACTTCGTGGAATAAAACTACATAACTTGCTAATCATCGTACTAAACTTACAGTTTCCTTTATAATCATATTCTACTTTGTTAAATTCATCGTCAGAAGAAATATATTCTATAGATTTTACCAAAACATCATGTTCTTGGACGTTTGTTTCTTTATAAATAATATCTCCTAAAAACATTTTAAATATTTTTGTTGTACCATCTTTCCGATTCATTGTCGCAGATAATCCCAACATATATTTGGTATTTAGTTTAAACAATACATTTGAGAATACTTCACTTGAGATATGATGTACCTCATCAATGATAGTAAGGCCAAATGTATCAAATAAAGTAGGTTGATAATCTTTCATAGATAACGACTGAAGCATACCGATAACAACATCTTTATCTTCTATATCAATGGTTTGGCCTTGTATTTTTCCCACTCTACAATTTGGTAAAAATTGTGAAATTCTTTCTATCCATTGATTCATTAAAAATTCTTTATGAACGATAACTAATGTCTTTTTTTTTAAATCCGCAATTATTTTTAAGGCACATACTGTTTTACCTCTACCACATCCAATTTCGATTAATCCTCCACCATAATTATTTTGTGAAATAACATGTTCTTTATAAGTATCAACTACTTTATTTTGGTAATCCCTTAGTTCACCTCCAAATATTAAATGGATATCTTCTCCCTCTAATATTTGAATAGGAACTGGTCCATATATTTTTTCTCCAAAATAACGTGGAATATATATTTTGTTATCATTTTCACGATAAATAGGAAAAGTATCTTGTGAAGTTTTTATCATTCCATTTGTGAAAGGCTTAGCTATTAACTCTTTTTTTAAACAATTTAATTCTTCTTCTGTTATTTCTTTTTTATAAATAGTAAAACCTTTAGAACCCAAATAAGATTTTTGTAATGATGAGTAAATCATATATTTATATAATTTGCCAAATTATATTTAAACCTTTAATAAGTAGATTAATAATACAAAACTTAAATAATAAATTTCAAATAAAATATATTCTTATCATATATGGAACTTTTAAATTCTTTATTTAGTAAAAAAAATATAGGACAGCTCATTTTAGCTATTTTATTTATAATCTTTTTATTGTCTAGTTTTCATGTTCCATATTCTTGGGCGAAATTAATTGATACAAAAACAGGTGTTGTTATTATTGTTTTTACCCTTATCTTATTAATTTGTTATGTGAATCCAATTGTAAGTATTTTAGCAGTATTAGTTGCTTATGAATTAATGAAACGTTCTGCTACAACGGTAGGTAAAAATAATTTAGAAGATTATTACCCAGTTCAGCAAAAACAATGGTCGCCTTTTAATTCTCATCATCAATTTCCATATACTTTAGAACAAGAAGTAGTGAATAAAATGACTTCCAATGTTTTTCTTTCAGTTCCATCTAAGTCATCTTATAAACCTATTGTTGATAATAATTATAATGCTTTTTTTTTACATTAATTTAGCTAGTTTTATTTTTAACAACTTTAAATAGATTAATAATACACATGTAAATAATTAAAAATACAATTGCTAATAAACTAAACAAAACTATCATTTGTAAAATTATTTTTCCTGTGGATGAATCAGAAAAGGAACTTGAATAAACAGGGACTTCAATTGTATCATCTGAAGTATTCACTGCTATACAATCCATATAAACACCATCTCCAAAATAATAATTAGGCCCGTTTTTATTAAAAAAATAATTAGAATTGTTTTGAACGCTAATAGCAGAGTTTTGTAAAATAGATATTAAATTATTGGTTAAATAATCATTGCTTATAAATAAAGCAAAATTAGTTGGATAATATACAATATAATACGCTTTTTGAGTACAATTATTTATATGATTTCCTTCATATGTATAATATCCAGTTTTACCAATAAAATTATTTAAATTTAATGAAGGTATTAAAGCATTCATTGTACCAACACTTTGTGTAGGTATTTGAGTTTTAGAAATACTCATTAAATTACTAAACCCTACATCAGATATAGCAGCTCCTGTTTGGCTAATAGGAATACTTATAATTAATTCATGTCCGGCATTATTCGCATTTGAATGAATCATTAATAGTTCGGCAATTTGATTAGTACTATTATATTTATGGACGGATGGCGAATAAATTTGTATTTCATATAAATTAAAAACTTCATCATCTAATTTAGCAATATTATCACTTGAAGTTGTAAGCATGTAGGATAAATAAGTAGTGTAATTTTTCATATTTAAATTAGGTTCCGCAATAGAATAACTATAAGTTAAATTACATTTAGAACTACATTCATTAACTTCAGTATTTATTTTAATATCAATAGGTGATAAACAATTCATTATATTAAATAAACAATAAAAAATTGTTTATATAAATTAATGAAATTAACTAGAGGAAAAATTTATAAATATTTATCTTTAAAAAATCAAACTACTAAGAATAAAAATTTATATGTTCTCAATACATTTTCTTTTCCTACATTTAATATTACACAAAAAAAAAGTATTTATTCATTACATAATAAAACATTAAGGAATTTTTAAATATGGAAATATACAACAATCTTTAGGCCAACTTCCATGTTGTTGAAAATATAAAATAGATAAAGGATTTTTTCTTTTTTGAATAATAAATTGTCTTTCTTTATAAACTCTTTTCCATATTCTTTGGATAATTCTTATCCAATATGTTTTAATAATACAAATTGTTTCACCTGAATCTAAAACTATATTTTTAGCTAAATGTAATTGTAAATAATTTTTATTTATAATTATATTATTATAATTTTGAATAAAAGGATGTGTAAGAGAAGAATATTGGCTATAACTCTTTTTTACTAATTTTATAAAATTTTTTATTTTATTTTTAGAACTATTTCTTGAAAACGTTTTAATAGTTAACCAGTGCATACATACATTTTCCCACTCTCTTATTTTATTTATATAATCATAACAATGAATTTTAGGATTATAAAGTTCGCAAACAACCAAATCCATTAATTTTAATTTGATAATTAAAATAGATAATTATCAATTTTTTTTAATTTAAATATATATATGAAACATTCGAAAAAATCTTCTTCTAAATTTATGAATGATATCCAATCTCTTTTTAGAAATATTTATGTTTTATATACCTTAGTTATTATAGCAGTCGTTTATTTATTTATGCTGTTATCTATGAATAATTTTAATGCGATTGGTTTTTTTCTATTATTAGGAATAATTGTTTATTGTTATACTAAAAATATGTCTATTATTTTAACTGCTTGTATACTTTTCACATTAATTATCTTTCCAATGAAAAATAAAGAAGGAATGGAAGCTGGTACGGCTAGTACTTCTACACCTCCAAGTGCTGCTACAGCAACGCCAACACCACCTGCTAAACCTGCATCAGGTGGTAAAGTTAACCCAACTCCCACTGCGCCTCTTCCTACAGTTGTTAACCCAGTAGCGCAAGCTGCCAATAATACTTCAACTCAAGAATCCAAAGAACCAGTTGGCAATCCAGCTAGTGAACCTTTCACAGGAAAATTTGCTAATGCCGAACGTGTTGATTCAGCAGCTTCAATGACACAAGCTTTTACTAATTTAGAAAATATGTTGGGGGGAGATGGTATAGCAAGATTATCATCAGATACTCATCACTTGGTAGAAAATCAAGCTAAATTATTTAAAACAATAGAAAATATGACTCCATTAATAGCAAAAGCTTCTAGTCTTATGGAAAAGTTTAGTAAGTTCTAAATCTTTTTCTTCTCCTGCTTTTACTTCTAGATCTTTTACTTCTTTTATTTTTTTTTGATTTATTTAATGTTTGAAAAACGCCAGAATGAATATAGGAATGTAAAGTATTATTTTTTATTCTCATATATTTTGTATATAATTTATTTTTTTTAATTCTTTTTTTATATTTTTTTTTTCATTTTCTAATAAAAAATGTATTTTTTTATTATTTAATTTATTTTTTTCAATATATTTATTTAATAATTGTAAATGTTTTATTAGTTTTTTTTGTTCTATATCCATTAAATCATTCATTTCCTCATATTTACTAGATATAGAATCTAATAAATAATTATCCTTTTTTTTTTGTTTTATTTCATGTTTTTTACTTCGTAATAAATTATAATTAGATTTTAATTTATTTTCTAATTCATCTATTTGGT